>Ga0099364_10004446_pt1 | contig 21239 bp, 7 predicted proteins | sample TergutTh196P3_FD_73070 | JGI IMG/M metagenome (GOLD analysis project Ga0099364, IMG submission 73070) | Microcerotermes parvus P3 segment gut microbial communities from Pointe-Noire, Republic of the Congo - Th196 P3 | ecosystem: Host-associated > Arthropoda: Insects > Digestive system > Gut ... | reverse complement strand
TTCGTTAAAGTCAAAAGTTTTAAGAAAAAATAAAATAAACAAAAAATTGAGCGGCATTTTGTATCAAAATTATACTGCCGTTTTGTATCATTTTAAAACTGCCGTTGACAACTCAGATGACCCCTGAAAAATGTGCCGATCGGATATCTACGTTACGGAAATGGGGTTGTAGGACTGCGGTCATAAATGCGTTCCATACAGATGTGGATGTGGAACGCACAAGTGCGTTCCCTACAGAAATAGTTTTATCAATTTGAGGCGAGGACAAAACTCCGTTTGCCCACCCCGAAAACAAAAAGAGGGAGCTTTCGCTCCCTACTTTTTATTTAATAAAAGTTGAACTTTTATTTCATCAATACCATTCGTTTGATTTCTGAGAAACCTTCTGCTTTCATTTGATAGAAGTACACACCACTACCGACACTACGTCCGTTGTCGTCTGTACCTAGCCATTCGACAGTGTATCTACCTGTGGTCATATGGTCGTTTACTAGTGTACGAACCTTTTGACCTCTGATATTGTATACATCTATCTGAACTAGTCCTTCTTCTTTGATATCATAGCTGATGATCGTCGATGGGTTGAATGGGTTTGGATAGTTTGATTTCAGTGCTGTTGCCAAAATAGGCGTTACTTCTGCTTCAGAGATGACTTCGACTAATACAGATTGAGCTTGTGAATTGCCACTATGGTACCGCGCAAACACATTGTATGTATAGGTGCCTTCAGGTAAATCAAACTCTGTAAAGGTCAGTTCTACAGTTTCGGTATCCACTGCACCACCGGGACGAACGACTCTGTATACTCTAGGCAATCCTTTTTCAGGGGCTTGCCAATCCAGTTTCACATCCTTTGTATTAGGAAGATGGGTACCTATCAGGTTTCTCACTGGGAAGTACTGAGCACCTTCTACTTTGTCTATAAGGTTTGACAATGCTGCGTCTGATTTCTGTTCATTTGTATACATCGCTTTCACAATATAGACATATTCACCGATAATCTGATTTATCCAGCCTCTGTCCACAAATTCCAATTTATCTTGAGGTGGATCGGTAACTGCTATTGTAGTCAACTGAATCCACTGAGTTTCATCATCGATATGGACACTATTTGCTCTCCACAGAGTGTAGGATTCATGAACACGGCTGCCACCACCCGGAGTATCAAAACCTCTGGTGTTGCTATTGAATGGCATCATAATATCTCGGCTATAGAAGCTACGCTCGAGTGCTCCGCTAGTATCTACATTTGTAAAGATATTTGCGGTACGAGAGTCTCTAGCTACATTTTCAGAGTCGTTTATGATATTTGCCATAGTTTGAGACATTGTGATTGTTTCACCTTTAGCTCCGCCTACCCTGCCTCTGAGAGACCAGTTGTATGGAAGATCACCCAGATCGGTGAGAGGTTGCCATTGGCTGTTATAATACATCAAGTTTCCAAAGCCGATCAGAGCAGGTCCAGCATCAGCACCCATAGGCACACTCGCTGTCACGACGTACTGGATACCTATCCAAAACTCGCCTGATGTAGGGATGATAAATGGTGTAGATAGTGGCACTGATGTCCAGCTAGGCTCTGGTCCTAGTGGGACTGTCACTGGCTCTGTATAGGCTAGGGTACCTGCATTGTATGGACTGCCTGAGCCACCAGTATACAGATGTACAGTAGTAGAAGAAATGGAATCTAGATATCTAGGAACAAATTCGACCATTGTCAATGGCTGTCCTGCCACACCTAGCTCTTGCAGCTGCTGTGCAGTAAACCTGTGTGCTTTTACAAATGTATTGGCACCATTTGTACCGATATGGTTTGCAAAAGGATCTGACACTGTATGCGAAATCCATTTTTCAGGAGTGATAATACCCGGTGCATCCCATGTGATTCTCACATCATCGCCGATAACGACAGCTTCGACGTTTCTCGGAGCAGGTGTCAGCTCGATCACAGTGATAGTGCCTAGATCCAGCGGTGTAGTACCCACCTCGATCAGGTCATCTATATATGTGGCATATTTTTCGATAGTAATGCGCAGAGAATATGTATAACCTGTATAAACATTCGGGAATGTGAAAGCACCCTGAGCATTTGTAGTGGTTTCATAGTCTTCATAGCCTCGTAAGGTCACATTTGCATTTGCCAGCCCGGTCAATGTATCGGAGCCGATGACTACAGCAGTGACTGGTACTGTAGGCTGCTGAACCATAGTGATATTATGAGTAGCGGCACTTTGGTTTGGTATGTTTGCGGTGAATGTCTGTGTGACATATCCGTGACGAGACGCTGTAAAGTGCTGATTGCCCATAGGAGCATATTTCAGAGTGTACACACCAGCAGCATTTGAGATTGCTTTACGGTTTGTACCAGTCATCACTATTTCGGTACCTTCCAGCGGAACAGCTGGCGTACCTGTCGTGACAGTACCTGTGAGGTCACCGTAACCGACTGTATTAAAGAATAATGTTACGTTTGCATTCGTAGTAGAGAGGTTTCCTGTGCCCGGATTTGTAGGATCAAACTCAGGGTCACCGTCTCTTCTGATCCAAAGACTTCTATTTCCACCTGAGCTTGTGTGACGCCAGTTGTTGTTGCTTACCCATCCTGAGTTAAATCTTTGAGTCATGATGACGAGGTTGCCACCTCCGTATACAAACTCTTCCTGGAGCGAGATATGGATCTCTATTTGCCCTGCAACGTTTAGCGGTAAAGTACCTGACCATACCTCTGTAAATTCACTAAAAGGAATCCAGTCGTCTGCAGTAAGGAATGAGTCTTTTTCGACTTCGGCAACCCATACTTTGTGCTGGGTAGTTGGTGCTACGGTTCCTGTGCTGCTCAGTTCCCAGATAATGTCTGTTAATACGCCACCAATCTGGAGATCAGCCCCGAGATAAATAGTCTGAGCCAAACTCTTTTGGTAATAATAGTCAAAAGGTGAGTTTGTAGAGACCGCAGTACTGTTTGGATTACCCCAATATACCACGCCATCAGGCATTTTTCTGATAGGATTTGATGGTACAGGTGCAGAAAGGTTGTTGTTTGTATACACTGACCTTACTATCCATCTATAGATATGCATTTCTGGAGCGTTGCCCCATGTAGTATCTGTGTATGAATAGCTCTGCTGTCCCTGAACATGAGGGATATTTGTCTGTAGTGTGACCCATGCACTAGGATTGTTGATATCGTTTACGTTTGCTCTATAAACGTTGTATCCTGTATGAGCACGAGCGCCTCTGTTTGTATTGCGATCCATATTTATAGCTCTGACGATCTGTGGTATTTCAAATCCTGTCTGAGTCAGTGACTGCATAGAAATGATTTGTGAATCATCTTTTGATCTACTAGCGATTGTTTCATATGTAATGCCATGTCCTAAATACTCTTGTATAGAATAAGGATGGCTTCCGATGACTATTCTCTCGCCTCTGCTGCCTGCCGCCTCACCTTTGAGTAGCCAGCCTTCGTACTCTTCAAAGCCAAAAGCTGTGAGTGTAGTCCAGTTGCCACCCCATTGGACGACATCAGCTAGACCTGTCATAACATTACCGTCGCACACACTCGCTACATAACCAGCAGACACGGCTGCTTCGTATCCTATCCAGAGCTCGCCTGATGTAGGGATGGTGACGCTATTAGTCAGTGTGATTTCATTCCATGCGTTCCATACTATATCTGCTGCAGGGATAGGCTGGCTGTGAACTTCTGTACCGGGAGCCAGAGGGCTACCAGAACCGCCTGTCCAGACCTTTAGAGTAAAGGTCGCATTACCGAGGACACTGCCTGTGTTGTTTGGCCAGAACGCTATTGTTTGGAGCTGTTTTCCTGAAACGCCAAAGTTTTGCAGATGACTTTGCTCAAACCTCATAGCTGGGGTGAATGTAACAGCTCCCCCGCCACTAGCTCCGATAGCATCGGCATATGAGTCTCCTGTAACATGTGTAAACCACGATCCGCCTCCTTCTGCTGGTGGCAGCCATGTGATGTTTACGTTGTTGTAGTTTTGTTCCTCTGCAGTAACCGCTCGTGGTGGAGCTGCAAATTCTAGTACATATATATCACCTGCGTTGTAGTTTGTAGTACCCACTGTGATGTCAGTATATGATGTGACATATCCGGGAGCACTAGCTACGATGGTGTAGCTTTGGCTAGCAAAGACACCAGTCAGTGTGAACTGCCCCTGAGCATTTGTAGTGACAGGACCTATTTCCGCATATCCTGTCAAGAGGACAGATGCACCTGAATAAGGCTGATTTGTATCACTACGAAGGACTCTACCTGTGACATTGATAGTAGAAAGTGGTTCTATACTGAAACTCAGCGTAGTGGTTTCATCTTCATATATATTGATATTATTGTTTACATAGTTCTGATATCCTGTTTTTGAGGCAGTGATACCGACTGTACCCATAGGGATATACATCATGTTGTATACACCCTGAGCATTTGTATAGACTGATCTGGCTGAGCCATTCAGCGTGATTTGTACACCTTCGACAGGTGAGCCACCAGAAGTAACAGTACCTGTGAGGTGTCCTGTACCCGCTGTGCTAAATGACAAGATAATGTTTGGATTATGAGCCAGAACTCCAGTAGCTGTCTCAGGGTTTGTAGGATCATAATCGGCACCGGTGTCTCTTCTGACATGTATAGATCTAGTAGGTCCTGATACTTCTGTTTGCTGGAACACGTTTGTCGATCCGTCATATGAACTTGCATTTTTCACGACAGTGACGACGATGTTTCCACCATTATACAAGAAAGGTTCATCCAAAAGGACAGGTACATACGCTGTGCCAGATGTGTGATAAGGCAGCGGAGCATTGTAAACCATAAACCATTCAGGATCATTCGGATCATAAGGTATCCATGAGGTCGTAGTCGGGAATGATTCCTGCTCGGTATGTCGCATGTATATCTGTACAGGATTTACCAAACCTTGATTTGGATAAACTGCTGCTCTAAAGTTCCATACCAGATGAGTGATATAACCGCCCATATCTATTTCTTCGCCTAGATATATGGTCGAGGTCATACTTCTTTGATAGTAATTGTTTATTGGAATATAGTTTTGCCAGTTTGTACTATCAGGATTACCTATGAGCACATATGCCGCTGGCATCTTTTGTACAGGATTTGAGTGCACTGGTATAGAGAGGTTGTTGTTTGTATATACAGCACGTACAATCCATCTGTATGACTCCCATGCATCAGCTCCAGCCCATGTACCATCTGCAAATGAGGATGCACTAGCAGACAGACCTACAGCGAGAGTAGTCCACATCGATGGGTTATCTAGATCAGAATTCTTTGCTCTATAGACGTTGTAGCCCGTGAGTGCACGAGGAGCTCTATTACTAGTAAAGCCACCATCTCTGTTTCTAGAGATTCTGATGTTACGTGGCTCTGTATTCACACCAAAGGCTATGTTTTGTAGATTGATGTCTCTTTTTTCGAGATGGACAGGTAGCACGTATTGATGTGCTGCATCTTCCACAATGTCCATGTTACTAAAGGATACTTCACGACCCTGTAGGTTTGCAGTAGCGATGATCTGGAAGGTTTCTACATAGCCGTCATTTGTCAAAGTATCCCATGGGAGGTTGTCCCTACGAAAGACATCGCCAAAGCCTGTGTTTTGCTGAGCCACAGATCCCATCACCCAAGCGCCGAGTGAATGTGGCTGAACAACCATCCATCCTATCCAGATTTCTTGGTCTGTAGGGATAGTGACTGGGGTACTCAATGTAAAAGTGTTCCATTCTGAAAGCAGAACTTGTGAGTTTGGTATGGACTGGCTATGTACTAGCGTGCCGGGAGCAAGGGGTGAGCCTGTACCGCCTGTGTATACACGCAGACTGTATTCTATAGTGGAATAGTTAAAAGCTGGATCGAAAAACTGCCATGTGTGGAATGAAATCTTAGTCAAAGATTTTCCAGCCACACCTAGAGCTGACAATTGAGCTGGGGTAAATCTATGGAATGCTTCCATTTCAAACGGAGATCCATTCATACCCCATACATAGTTTGTGATGAGATTTTCATCTACATGTGTAAATGGGAAAGCTGTGGGGTCTGGTGGATCTGGTGGTTGCCACTCGACCAACACCTGACTATCGTCTAATTCAACAGCTGTGACAAATGTGGGCTCATATGCTGCTTCAAAAGCATACACATCACCGACGTCATAGTTTGTAAAGCCCACTTCTATAGGGAACTCACCGGGATAATAGCCAGAAGCTGAAACATTCACGACATAGCTCTGACCTGCCCAGACGTTGTTAAACGTAAATATACCCTGTGCATTTGTAGTAACAGGACCGATAGTATCATATCCTGTCAAGAGAACAGTTGCACCGGGAAGAGGCATGTCTGTATCAGAGGCGAGTACGCGACCTGTTACATTCACTGACTGTGATGCTGACAAGATGATGTTTTGTGTGACTGTCTGCTCTGCACCGATGTACACTTCCCATGCTGTATATGGCTGATAGCCTACTTTAAAGGCTTGGATGTGGTATTCACCAGGTGTGATATATTGCATCAGGTACTGTCCCTGAGCATTTGAATAAACCACTCTGCTCGTATCCATGAGGCTGATTTCGACATCAGCTACGGGGTTGCCACCAGAAGTGACTGTTCCCTGCAGTGTTCCCAGACCTTCTGTATTAAACACGAGATATACGTTTGCCATCGTGGTAGAAGTATTAGCAGCAGGTTGGTTCGGAAACTCGCCTGTACCGTATGCATCGACAGTGTCTATATTGGCGACCAATGATGCGACGCCACCAGCTGGTGAATTTTTCCATCCGTTGACACTGCTCCAATATTGGATGGTGTCAAATTTTCTCCATGTATATATCACGAGATTGCCACCTGTATACTCAAAAGGTGTATCTAGTGTGATAGGCATGTAATGCTCACCCGCAGGCAGGTTTACCGCTATATCACCTTCATAAACCAGTGTAAATATATCATTTGGTAGCCATGTACTGCCAGGGAAAAAGTCCTGACCAGCGTCGATGACTGCCATATAGATGGATATCGGTCTTGGTGCGGTGATGTCGCCTGCTGAACGAAACTCGTACATCAGGTCAGTGATCATACCAGCGAAAGGAATGTCTGCTTCCTTGTATATAGTTTGAGCCAGAGAGTTTCTCCAGTAAAAGTTGAACACTGGGTTGTTTGGGAAGCTTGTACTAGCAGGATCTCCTATATAAACAAGCCCTTCTGGCATTTTCATGATTCCATTTGATATGACAGGATTAGAAAGATTGTTGTTTGTGTATACAGAGCGAACTATCCAGCGATAGCGAGTCATCTCTATAGCACTACCCCATGTATTGTCTGTATATGAATAGCTTTCTTGGGAGTCATAATGTGGTATATTTGTTTGAAGTGTGACCCATAGGGCTGGGTTATCGATCTCGGACTCTAAAGCACGATATACATTGTAACCAGTGTGTGCACGACTGCCCATAGATGCTGATGCGTCACGACCCAGATTTAAATCTCTAGGGAAAGAATAAATCCCCTGTGACATGACAGGAGGCTCAGGAGCGTTTTTGTCTATGCCTGAGAAATCTGCATAATAGCTAGTTCCTAGCTGGTTTTCTATACTATATGAAATAGGGTTGAGCATGATAGGATCGCCAGTGGCACTAGTTGCTTGAGCCTTGATCAGGAAGTTTCCAAAATCTGCGGGTAAAGCCTGCCATGTTCCGCCCCATAAAACTACGTTTCCAAAATTGTTTACAGTAGGTGAAGCAGAGCTCAGACCAGCCACATTACCTGTAGTGTCCAGATCATATCCAAACCAAAGCTCGCCAGAACTAGGGATAGAGACCGGTGCAGATAGAGTGACCTCTGTCCAGTCATTCCAGTTCACTGAAGCTACAGGAACTACCTGGCTATGAACTTCTGTTCCGGGTGCAAAAGGACTGCCTGAACCACCTGTATACACCTTTATGATGACAGAGGAAGCTGCACCAGCACCAAACGGCCCATTATGCATCCAAAAAGCTATCTCTGTCAGGACGCCACCATTCACACCTAAACTCATCAGCTGAGACTGATCAAATCGGTGTACAGAGGTATAAGCTGCTGCACCTGTAGATGAGCCGAGTGCTCCTGTGATGGTATCAGATTCTCCATGGCGTATCCATTGTGATCCCGGAGGTGGGATAAATGGCTTGTCCCATGTGATAACTACAGCATCAGTACTCTGCTGTGTCGCAACGACATCTCTAGGGATACGAGCAAATTCATAGATCAATATGTTGCCCATACTGAGATTTTGAGTGCCTACGACTACGTTGGTATCAGTATATTGGAGGTAGTTTTGAGCATTGATAGTGATTGTGTATGTAGCACTGGCTGTGACACCAGTGATGGTGAAAGCACCAGAAGCGTTTGTCGTCACTGGACCATATGTGGCAGGTCCTGACAACATCACTGTCGCACCTGGGACACCTGCATTGCTATCAGAGCCTATCACTGTACCAGAAACCTGGACCTGTGTAGCTGCTGTCAATGTAAAGTTTGAAGTAGTGGTGCCACCATCAGTGATGACTACACCATTGTTTGTTGCTGTGTTAAAGCCAAACTTTGCAGCTGTAACACTGTATGTACCCGTAGGAATATGCGTACGAGTATACTGACCCTGAGCATTGGTCACAGCAGTCAAAGTAGTGCCTACTATAGAAACCAAGGCATCTGGTATAGGGTTGCCACCTGATGTCACCGTTCCTGTGAGGGTTCCTGCAGGACCACCCGGAACTGCAAAACCGCGAATCATAAAGTTTGTAGCAATCGCATCATTAGGTGTGATTAATCCTGAATCCGCCAATCTACGCAAGTTTCCGTAGCCTGGGACACCAGGTCCAGTACAAATCGAATGTGCAAATATCTGCGTAGAATACTGGGCATAATAGGTGAACCATAATTCACCATCAGCAGGGATGCTCACAGGAGTGTCTAGCTCGATCACGTTCCAGCCTATTGCAGGGTTTGGAACTGTTTGATTGACTTCCATCACTCCGAGATGATTTCCACCAGTACCACCAGTGTACACCCTGACTCCCAGGTTTGGAGGTACATCACCTAGATAGACTGTCAGCTGGGTCAAAAGCATGCCTTGTACACCCATAGCCTCTAGATGAGATGGTAAATACCTGTGGCCTGTTTCGTAAAATCCAGCAAAACCATAAGCACTACCGGCTGTGTCACTAGTGTTGTGGGAAAACCAACCACTGCGGGTTTCGCCATCAGTGTCGTCTGACACTGCGTCATTGTGTCCAAACCAAAAGCTGCCCGGAGGGGGGCTTTGGGTTTCTCTCGCTACAGAAACACTAGTCTCTACAGCTAATCCTACATTCTGTCCGGGTCTCGGACTGTCCTGAGCCAACAAAAAACCTATCGTCAAGCTCAGCATCAAAATTACAATGAGTAATTTCTTCATACTTGTCTCCTTTACTTTTCAGTATTTTCCTTTATCTATTTATTTACAATATAATATAACACACACTCTTTTATATAGGTTATACACTCCCAAAGCATATCCAGACCCATAATATTTCAAAAATATCCACAAAAACACCACTATAATTGTACAATATTTTTTTCAACCCCATTTCTGTCAAGAATTATTTTAAAAAAGTTATTTTTTTTTGTTGAGACGGTTCATTTGTTCTTTATTTTTTGCTATTAATAAAGGCTTGCACACGCAGAAGTCGTGTGGCGTTTATAGCATTTCCATTTGTCATTAAATGATATAGTTGAAACACGATATCAACGACAAAGTGTCGTCCCCCCCCCCTTGTGCTTTTCTCGCTTCTATCCTGCTTATTTGAGGGATCGGTACAGGAGCCGTACAGGGAAGGTATCAGAAAACGAGATTAGGTGCGGGTTTTTCGATTGGAAATTGGGGGGGTATCGATTGGAGGGGGGGTGCTGGTTTGTCGTAGCTCGGAAATAGGAACGAAAAATTGCGTTCCCTACAGGATGGTGCCAATTTATCGATTTGGGGGAAGTGCTGATTTGTCGTAGCCCCTCAGAGCTCCGCTACGGTGTCCCCTCCGAAAACCCTATTTAATGTACGTGACGGAATTTTGTATCCCGTAACATATTGGGTTTTAATACGATAGCGGAACGAATAAATGCGTTCCCTACAGGATGGTGCCAATTTATCGATTTGGGGGAAGTGCTGATTTGTCGTAGCCCCTCAGAGCTCCGCTACGGGATGATGCCGTTTTATCAATTGGGGGCGGGGGTGCTGGTTGTGTCGTAGCCCCTCAGAGCTCCGCTACGGATCGGGCGGTTTTATCGATTGGAGGCGGGGACGATAGCGGAACGAATAAATGACCGCAGTCCGAAAAGTCTGTTCCGTAGTACCAATCTCCGATTGGCTAATTTTTGAGGCTCATATTTGCGATTTAAAGGGCAAACGAGGCTTGATCCTACTCAGATGACCCCTGAAAAATGTGCCGATCGGATATCTACGTTACGGAAATGGGGTTGTAGGACTGCGGTCATAAATGCGTTCCCTACAGAAATATATTATTTAATGACAAATGGAAATGCTATAATTCTTTTAGTTGCTTTGTCGAAGTCGCTAACCAATAATTTAGTTTTTTCTGCACGATATTTTTCATATTCATTTTCTGCTTTTTCTTTGGCATCGTGTTGAGAGATATTACCTTTACCTGTCAATATCTCTCTTCTGCTCATTGCCAGATGCCTATCTAACTCCCGTATCCAGTCAATCATTTTCATTGGTTTTTGTTCAATTGCTTGTAATTCAGCAAAATCCAAGAAACCAGATACGAGCAAGTTAAGAATTTGTAATTCTTTTTCTGTTAAATAATTTTTCGCAATACCGATATCACTTTTGGTAATGTAATCCCCTTCAAAGTTTGTCATCCCAAGGTTTATTTTTTTTGCGTCGACTCTATTATAAATAACCTCAGCTGCTGTTTGTTTATGAGCGGCGTAATGCATCTTGTTCTGTACTGTCGCAAAGAAATCCCTTGTTATTATGGCATTTTTGTCATAATCTATTGCAGTCGCATAAATATCTGTAACTTGTTGGTAAAAATTCCTTTCACTACTTCTAATGTCACGAATTCTTTGCAACAATTCCTTGAAATATCTATTCCCACCTTGTTTTAACCTAGCATCATCTAAGATAAATCCTTTTCTGATATATTCATTGATAAGTTTTGTCGCCCATTGTCTAAATTGAGTTCCTCGCAACGATTTAACTCGGTAACCAACAGATATAATGACATCTAAATTATAATGAGCCACATTTCTTTCGACATTTCTGTCCCCTTCTTTTTGAACTATTAAGAAATCCTTAATAGTTGAATCCTGTTTTAATTCTTTTTCTTCATAAACATTTTTTATATGCATGTTCACATTGGGCACTGTCGTTTGAAATAGTTCTGCCATTGCCTTTTGGTTTACCCAGACATTTTCGTCTTCAAAAATGACAACAAGCTTTAGCTGACCATCTTCAGTCTCATAGATTATAAGATCATTATTCTGAATAATGTCGGACATCTCTACCTCTTAAAATAAATCTTTCGTATAACATAAAAAATAATCAATGATATTTTGTCAAGACATTTCTTGCTTGATCAAAATAAACAGGAAATTCCTACTAATTCATCGATTTTTATTTTTTACCAACTTGATAAAATAAAAAATCTCAAACAGTAGTTCGTATTTTATCAAACTATTTAGCGGTCTTTAGCTATTATAGCATTTCCATTTGTCATTAAATGATATATTAATGTAGGGAACGAAAAATTGCGTTCCCTACAGGATGGTGCCGTTTATTCGTGCATCAAAACTCTACTCTCACTTCCATCCGCACTTGATGAAATGCTTCTTGTGTGGGGTTTTTGTATCCTGAGTAATCAGCATTTAATGTAGAAATTCTATTCATCCTATAGTTTATACCCAGTAGCCATCTTAAATTTATCCCTTGCCTTTTTTCAAATGGTAAATATGTATTGATGGGAGTTTTGATGTCATTGTATTTGATAGATATGTTAGCATTGAGTCTATATCTTTGCCCGATGAAGTACATTACATCCTCCGAAAACATGTATCTATCGATTTTTTGAGGATTTGAATACGAAGCCATCTTTTCTCGTTCATAACCGAGACCTGTATTAAAAATCAAATTGTGTCCAAAACTAGTACGTATATTTAATTCATTTGTTCTGATGTCAGAGCTCATCTCGTACCTCGAATCAAATTGATTGCTAATTCTAAATATTTTCTCAAAATCAGAATTATGAAACCTGAGCAGCCTCAAAGAATATTCGTGATCAATAATGTCATTTGTCTGTAACTGCTGAAATCTATTGTCTTTTATTTTGTTGTTTCTGTATGTATATCTGGATATCCACTTGTTTCTTTGTATGTTATACCATAGTGAATACCTCCATTCTTGTTGTGAAAAAATGGATTGTTCATTCATAATTGCACTAGGAAATAAAAAATAAACTTTCAACCTATCTCTATTTTCTGTCTGTTCCATGATAGAAATATTTGTTTCTATGTTTATTTTGTTAAACAAATCATATAATTCATTTTCTTGTTTTACCATTTGTGCGGGATAAATAAAAGAATTTAGGTTTGCTTGCACCTCAATACTTCTAGTGGGATCACCTATTATCACCACTATCCAATCCCAATCACCTTTGTCCGTCCATACTCCTGTAGAATCATAAAATCCAGCTCCCTGACCTACATATGACAACTCTCTGGCTTTTGGGAAATACTCTGTATTTTTAAGTATATATGAAGTATTGAGCTGGAGGGCTCCGTCAAACAAAGAATTTAGTGCCCTGATTTCTGCTATATCAAACTTTTGTTCACTGACTTCATCATGAAATAGGTGTACTATTCTATGAGAATACAAAGCAGTGAGGTATTGCCTATTAAACTGAGTATATGTTTGTAGTGTCCATGTGTCTGCTTGTCTCTGTCTTTGCCATCTTTCTTCTCTCTTTTCTTCTTGTGGTGGCGGCAGCATATTGATATTATCCTCATTTGAGTACGAAACGGCTACTCCAGAATTCCATATATTTTCGAGAGCAAACTGTGTAGTATAGCTACGAAATCTGCTCCCTGAGGTTTTTTTTGAGCTTTTCATTTCAGACTCTGTGTTCTCAAAAAATCGGGCTTCTCCTCTCAAGCTGGCGACTTTGTATTTATAGCTAGCTGTAGGCTCATGAGATGATATATTTGATTTTGTATTTTGCTCTGACATATAGTTTTTACTCTCAGCTAAATTGTATCTATATCTCAAAGCTGGGAAAAAGTTTGTCTGCTCTATATTTTGATTTAATATCAAAAAAAATTGTTTTAAAACGTTTTCATAGTTGACTATTTTATAAGCCGTGTCTTGTCTAAAAAGATTATAAGAAAAAGTATTTATATTTATATATATTTCATTTGAATCCAGAGAATCTGGCTGAGTAAAAGCATAAAACTGAAAGGATTCATCCGGATTTCTGATATTTGCAAATGTATAAAGTTTTTTTTGCCTAAATCGGTACCATGATCTAAAGATAGGATTAAAAGTGTCCCAATCAGGTTGTAACGAAGCTTGAAAATGATGTATCTGGCTAAAATTGTCTTTATTGTCTATGCTGGAAAAAGTATTTTTATCATATTCGGAAAATAGAGATTCTGTATATAGGCTTAATGCACCATGATCAAAACTCAAGGAAAAGTCATAATTTGCTCTATGCATGGGTGCGACTATCTCTCTAATAGGTAGGAATGTGCCCTGATTTTTACCGACATAATCAAACCGGGAAGGAGTGATTTGCAAATAATCACCAGTGCCTGACCCCACCCATGTAAATCGAACAAAATAGTCAGCATCTGGCTCACCCGGAGCATAAACATAAATAAAATCATTTTCATTTTGAATTTTTCTATACAGCCCCTGCCCTTCTCCTGCATATATTTCACCATTTACATATGGTTTACTATTTCCAGCCTTTTTTAACATTTCTATATCTGACTCTGTCAAACTTTCCATGAGTGGTTTATTTTTATCATCCCTCTGATAAATCACAGTTGAGCGAAATCGAACCTTTTCCCCTATATGATAATCATTTTTTGCCAGCATGGTATTTTTCCTATAATATTCATCAGTATACTGAAAAGAAGCCTGAATCCTAGAATTTTCAGAAATAAAATGCCTCAAAGTAAACTCTATAGAGCCTTCATTGTAGTCAATACGATAATCATTTCCTCTGTACAAAGGTACTCCATTCAGCCAGATGGATTCCGTTCCGGGCAATATTTGCACATTGTGGTGGATCCCTTCAGCCCTTAAATAATATGGTCCTTGTTTCCCTTCGACACCTGAAAAGCTGATAAAAGCTGCTTTACTATTTGATACTGCAATCGCTCCTGAGGCAGTATTCTTATCATAATAGCTTAGTCGTAGACCTGTAAACTTTGGATTATAATTTATAAATTGAGTTCCCGAAATATTCATATCTAGGTCTCCAAAAGCTATTTCATATTCTCTGCCATAAATTTTAAAATAGACTTCGTCTAAAGAGCTCAGATCGCGTGAATCCCCTTCTGTTGTTATCGGTGACTGACTGTCATTTAGCTGAGCTTGAATAAATACATTTGGCGATAATTCGCCATCTATTCTTAGAAACAAGGACTGATTTATATCATGCATATCATGGTTTGAAGCCGACACAGATATAGTTTTACTCCCTGTGATACTTAGTCTCTGATTGTCGAGTAATAGGCTTTCCCAATTTTTTTTTAAAGTGGTCACTTTTAATGTATCAGTGAGAGCAAAAGGCTCAAAAACCTTGAACTCTTCAAATATTTTTTCAGGAAAAATAGCGTACTCTATATTTATAAAATCGTATTTTGATGGCTCAAAAAGAACGATATAGTAATCTCCCTCGATATACTCGGTCAATGTGCTGTATCCTAAGAGTGTAGAGGAAGAAAAATAAAAGCCAAAATCTACGTTTTTCTCTAACACCAAATTGTCTGTCAAAACCTTTATTGAGGTCTGCAAAATATGCCTATCATCTAGTCTAATGGTGTCAGGCAATGGTGTGTGATATTGAATGGTTTTTACCGTAGGAGACAAATAAATATTTTGACTATAACATACGGACATCATCAAATATATGCATAATAACAGAAAAATATGTCTTTTATCTATTGAAAATAATTTACTTAATATTCGTATTCCGGTCTTCCACATCTTTGACCAATATTTTTCCTTTTTCTGTAAGAAACCTTTTATCATCTACCCTTTTGATAATACCTTCATTATCAAAAATATTCAATAAAACGAGACATATTTTTCTATTGCCTTTTATCAAGTCTCTAAATTCTCCTATAGAAATGCCATCTTGCTTTTTGCTCAAATGTAATATCAATGTTTTTCTGAGAGGAGCTACATTTATACAGTGTAGATAAATACCATCAAAATGAATCAATCTTTTCTGTGCGACTAAATAAATGAGTATTTGCTTTAGCCTGCTTTCGTCGATCTCCCTTTTAAAAGCTCTTTCTCTCAGCTCAGACCATAAAGGAACCTGCATTCTCTGGTTTAGGATAAACTGATCTACCCAATTTATTTGGTCATGGTCTTTTTGTAATAGTTTTATTCTGTGTGAGGCTATACCAAACGTATCTTTTCTCTTTTCTATGATTCCTTTTTGCAAGAGGTTTTCAAGTGCTTTTTTGATGATCAAGGATTTCGCTGCTACAGGAAAATCGCCGACTAGAGATATTAGCTCATCGACACCCTTTCCTTTGTTATCCAGAGGGTTTTTTTGATGAGCTATTTGTATGTATTTTACCAATCTGGTTTCTAGGCGATCTTGCTGCTCACTATGCCAAAACCAATTTTCGTACCTCGTATATTTTTCAGGGAGGTATGTGAGATCACTTACGTTAAAATTTTTAAACAATTTTTTTGAAATTTGTTCTATAGAGATAGGCTTTATACTTTTATCTATTTCAGTACAAATCAAATTTTGCAAAGTACCTCTCCCCCTCTTCCTCAACAGCTCTTTTACTTTTTCTGTTCTTCTTTTATGGTGCAGCGGAAACGCATCGATCACTTTTCCACCTCCCAAAGTTTGCATTCCACTAGAATTTCTGATGAGATACATGTCTCCATAACATACGGCAATGGCTTTATTTAAATGCAGCTGGGCATAACAATGTTCATTTGGATACAAACTATCTTTGTCTAGCAAGTGTATTTTTGCTTGTGCCGTTGCAGTTGCAGTAAAAAACTCTACAGTAGACCATTGTGTGAGGTATGAGATATTGTCTAATAAACTCAGCTTTACATCAATTAATGCCGTCAAAGAATATGGCTCAGAGCACAGCATCATTCCCCTTTCAAAATCCTCTTTGTCAAAGTTGCTGATGTTTAATGAAGCTCTTTGACCTTGGGAAACAATTTGTGATTCTATGCCATGAGCCTCTATTTTTCTGATTTTATATTCTTTGTCTGAGAGTGCCGAAAACAATATTTTACTCTTGTCTATTTGCCCACTTTTAACAGTTCCTGTGACGACAGAGCCAAAACCTTTTACTTGAAAAAATCTATCAGGGTATAACCTGAATTTAGAACAAAAGGGTGAGCTATATGAGTATAGTTTGGTACGGATCACATTTGCAGTGTCTTTCTTTGCGGGGCAAACAAAAGTATGTGAGATATGTTTTTTTTTCAACAATTGTAATATTTTTGTTTTTATTTTGTCTAAATTTTTACCTGTCCTGACAGAAACACCTATAATGGCTGCTTTTTCTAGAAAACTATTTTTTACTTTATTCTGTATTTCTTCTTTTACCAAAAAATAAGTGTCTTTGTTTATTAAATCACATTTTGTGATAATGATCAATCCTTTTTTTACTCCCAGCATTTGAAGTATTTGTAGATGCTCATCCGTCTGCGGCATAAAGCACTCGTCTGCTGCGATAATAAACAAGACGAGGTCAATACCATTTACCCCGGAAATCATCGTATTTATAAAGTCTTTATGACCGGGCACATCGACAATGCCGACTTTTACATTTTCACCAACGTCTATGTGTGAAAACCCCAGATATATAGTTATTCCTCTGTTTTTTTCTTCCTTGTGGGTGTCGCAGTCTTTACCTGTCAATGCCTTTATCAAACTAGTTTTTCCATGATCGACATGTCCAGAAGTGGCTAAAATATAATTTTTTCGCATATTAAATACTAGAGGCGGTATGGTACCTTAAAAGACTTTACCTATTTCTACAAAGTGTGTAAAGAGATGGTTTGCACGGGAAGTGTGTATGATGACAAACCAGCATTTGAAGATCATATAGTAAAGTGGCTCATGGTTTATAGCACAAGAGATCGTACCATTTTTCACAAACCATGAGCCACTAAAAAAAGACCATAAATTCTTTAATCACAAAGCATCTTTATGCTATTAACGCTAAAATGTCTTCTTTTGAAATAATGAGATATTTTTTACCTTCTATTTCAATCTCTGTCCCGCTATATTTAGCATAGATTACTTTATCGCCTACTTTGATTATTTTCTGAAGCTCTTCATCTGTGCCTACAGCTACGACTACACCTATGTTTGGCTTATCCTTTGCAGTGTCAGGTATAATAATACCTCCGACATTCTTTTCTACCATGTCATCTTTTAGCTCGATAACAACCTTTTTTTCAATAGGTTTTAAAGTCATTCTGTCCTCCATAATATTAATGAAATGATACTTTTAACTAAGGAAACAAATATTTATTTTCAGCATTTTTTGTCAAGAAAAATTTATTTAAAACATTTTTTTTGTTTTTTAATATCCATGTCAACGGAGTTTTGAACGTGGTCACCGATCGGTATGATGCCGTTTATCCGTGCGGGGCGGGGGTGCTGATTTAATGACAAATGGAAATGCTACAAAAGAAAATTTAATTAATTTTAAGCTAACCCTTCTGAAATAGCATAAAAAATCATTAAAATAACAAAAGAAGTAGCCCATATTATAGTGGTTGTAAAAGACCATACTCGGATTTGTTCTTTTGTGTCATTTATTCCCATTAGTCTATTTACTACCCAGAAATAGCTGTCGTTGAAATATGAAAAAAAGAAAGAACCTATGCAAGCTGCCATTGCAGAGAAAAGCATATTTCCGCCAGCGGCATGAACAATCGGGGCAGTAATACTAGCTGCTGTTATCATAGCAACAGTAGCTGAGCCTTGGGCAAAGCGGAGTAGTGTAGCTATAAGAAAAGGGAGAAAAATTACAGGAATGTTCCTCTGTGAAATCCATAAAGCACACAAATCTCCTATTCCGCTACTTTGCAAGACTTTTCCGAGTGCTCCACCACCACCAGTAACCAAAATGATAATACCTGCTGTAGAAATACCTTTTTCCATTTTTGATAAAATTTCTTGCCGAGACATATTTTTTGTAAGTGTATAAATAGCCAGTATAAGTGCTATCCCTACTGCTATAACTGGTGTTCCAAGAAATATTAAGGTTTTAGCTATCAAAACATCTGTAATTTTTAATGATAGTAAAACCGTTCGGCACAGAATCAAAAATAGCGGAGCGAGGATTGGCATGAAAGCCAGAAAAGTATTGGGCAATTTTTCATCGCTATTGGATACAGCTATTCGCGTCTCTATAGATTTTTTGAATCGCGACCAACCTTGACCATCTTCAGATGGTATCTGATAAATCTGCAACCCAAGCCATTTCACATATATCATTATAAGCATAGTTACTGGTAAAGATATAGTAAGCCCCAGCATAATAAATTGACCAATATCCACATCAAAAGCTACTGCAACAGCTAAAGGACCCGGTGTAGGTGGCACAAGGGTATGAGTGATAAGCAGTCCTGCAGCCAGAGCCGTTCCTAATCCAATAATCGATTTGCCTGTCTTTTGTGATAAAGCTTTGGCTATAGGAGCTAGTAAAACAAATCCAGAATCGCAAAAGATAGGTATGGAAACGAGAAAACCAGTCATTGCCAAAGCTATTTCTTGTCTTTTTTTCCCGAATATTTTCAAAAATACAAGTGCCATTTTTTGTGCTGCACCAGAGATTTCGAATACTTCTCCCATCATCACGCCAAAACCTATGATGATACCAATATTTCCAACTATTCCACCAAAACCAGATAAAACAGCACCAATCGTTGCATCTGTTCCAAGTCCACTTAACAATCCAATAGTGATAGCTCCTATGATTAAAGCCAAAAAAGCGTGTATTTTGGTTTTTAGGATGAGTAATATCACTACTCCCAACCCTATGGTCATGGCTATTATAAGCTGCCCAGCTGAAATTACGTCATTCATACAAATCTCTTTATTTTTTTCCTGTATATTTATGGTGGCTCTGATTGCCTTGCTTTCCCTCGTTTATAACTCGTAATCGTTTCCCCTCATCGGTCATTGCGAGTAGTCCCGAGGAATGACGGGCACAAAGTTCCCACACCGTTGGATCACAACGGAACTAGAATTTAAAACAAAGTATTTTCGTCAAGCTCTTTTTTTTGTTTTCTCAAACTATTTAGCGGTCTTTATTTATTTTATTCATCCATCATTTTAAGCTGTTCTTCAATTTCATCAATACTCGGCAAACTGCTTTTGAAATTATCTGGTAACAGTTTAGATAACTGGTACTCAGAAACACCAATAGGTTGATTTAACACTTCTAAAGAGTATTGAACTTCTACGCTGTCTTTTGTTTTACAGATTATCAGTCCTATTGTAGGATTATCTGTTTCTTTTTTTCGTTGATGATTTATAGCAGATATATATAAACCAAGTTTCCCTGTATGTTCTGCTTCAAATTTCGTTGCTTTTAATTCAATAACTATAAAACACCGTAGTTCCAAGTGATAAAAAAGCAGGTCTATAAATCGTTCTGTTTCTCCTATTTTCACTGGTATTTGTCTGCCGACATAAGCAAAACCATGCCCAAGTTCCAACAAGAATTTTGTAATATTTGTTGTCAGAGCATCTTCAAGCTCTTTTTCTTTGTAGTTATCAGTAAGGGTTATAAAATCAAAATTATAAGGGTCTTTCAAAATTTGATTTGCAAGGTCGCTTTGTGGTTCTGGTAGTAAGCGAGAGAAATTCGTTTGTGATTTTCCTTGTACTGAATACAAGTCAGCTTCAATAAAATTCATAAGAACAGCACGACTCCATCCGTTTTCAATAGTCTTTTGAACATAAAATAAAGCTTCTTTTATGGATTTGCATTTGGTAAATATTTGTATGTGATGCCCCCATGAAATTTGAAAAATCGGATGGTTTTCTAATTCGTCAGCATCTTGTGATTGAATTGTAACACCTTTATTTTCAGATTGATGTAATTCCGCAACAAGTTGTTGCGGAATTTCGTCACCAACTTGCTGACGAATTGAGTTTTCATTCGAATAGAATAAATAAAAACGTTTAATGTAAAGTAAATTTCGTTCAGAAAACCCTTTCATATCAGGAAATTCTTTTCTTAAATCATTGCTTAATCGTTCAAAAAAACTAGTTCCCCATGCAGACTCCATTTGGCAGGTTACAATATCGTACCCCAAATCCCAATATAAGAGCAATAGTTCTGTATTTACTTTTACAGCTGCTTTTATCTGACTTTGCTGTATCTTATTTTTCAGATCAAACAGCCATTTTTTATACTCATTGTCGACTTTCATCCTAAATCCTCGTATAAATCAATTCAGGTCAAAATATATAAAGTGGCTTTTTTTGTTAACAAAAAACCAAGCCCAAGAATTCAAATTGAAATTACAAAAATATCTCAAACTATTTAGCGGTCTATAGCAGGGTGACTGTGTGAGTGATGATTGCTCATGGGATTCCCGCATCTATCCTGCTTATTTTAGGGATCGGTACAGGAGCCGTACAGGGAAGGTATCAGAAGATGAGATTGGATGCGGATTTCTCGATTGGAAATTGGGTGTTACGGGGGTGTTGATTTTTGTCGTAGCCCCTCAGAGCTCCGCTACGAATCGGGCGGTTTTATCAATTTTGGACGGGGATGCAGATAAGGAACGAATAAATGACCGCAGTCCAAAAAGTCCGTTCCGTAGTACCAATCTCCGATTGGCTAATTTTTGAGGCTCATATTTGCGATTTAAAGGGCAAACGGGACTTGATCCTACTCAGATGACCCCTGAAAAATGTGCCGATCGGATATCTAC
>Ga0099364_10004445_pt1 | contig 21244 bp, 14 predicted proteins | sample TergutTh196P3_FD_73070 | JGI IMG/M metagenome (GOLD analysis project Ga0099364, IMG submission 73070) | Microcerotermes parvus P3 segment gut microbial communities from Pointe-Noire, Republic of the Congo - Th196 P3 | ecosystem: Host-associated > Arthropoda: Insects > Digestive system > Gut ... | reverse complement strand
AACAGTCACGCTAAGCCCCGATATGGGCGCGACTTCCGATGTTTTAGAAGCCTTGACCACCGTAGGAGCGAATGTAAAAGTTTGGATTCCCCACGGCACTCACGGCGTGGCAATCAAAGGCTCTGACTTAGGCGAGGGCGAATTAAAAGACCTCAGCTTCAAGGGCGGCGCGGTGGCAGTCCCCGAAAGCATTAAGTCGAGCTTCCCCGAAGCGAAATCGATTACGGGCATGGGCTTCGTTGAAAGCGGCGATTTCGGCGGCGTAGACCAAGTTATGCTTTCCGTAAGACTTGACCTTGACCCTAAACTCTGGGGCAGTGTCATCACAGTTTACTCTGTTGGCGAGGACGGAAGCTTAACCAAACTCGAAGCAAGCAGAATCGTCAGCGGAAACGGCATGGTTAATGTCACTATTACTAACTATAATTCGCTTATATTCGTTGTTTAAACCGTGACACCGAATAGTTAATAAGCTGAATTACTTCTCTAACAAGAACAACGCATTTGTACACGTGCGTTGTTTTTGTTTTTTTGCCAATTGTGTTAAAAAACCCTTGAATTTTTTTAGAAAAAGTATTATAATAGTAATATGGGTAAAATTTGTATACGGAGAGGAAATATTTTGAAGGAAAGAAAAAGAATCATCAGCGCGGATTTTAATATTAGGACGTATATGTATAACCGCGCCATTTATATATTTGCATTTTTCTTGCCCGTAATATTGCTTTATATTGCTTACAGCGTTTTCGGGGTATACCCTTTCGGCGATATGTCGGTGCTTGTTTTGGATTTGAACGGGCAATATGTATACTATTTTGAAAACCTGCGCGATGCTTTCTGGGGCAACGGCAGTTTGTTAAATTCATGGAGCAGAAATTTCACGGGCGAAATCATAGGGATATATGCCTACTATCTGGCAAGCCCGTTTACCTTGGTGGTGATGCTCCTGCCGCGCTGGATGATGACGGAAGCGTTACTGATTATGCAGCTTTTAAAGGTCGGGGCGGCGGGGGTGTCCTTTTGCTTTTATCTGAAAAATTCACGCAAAGCTTCACCCGATTCCGCGCTGATTTTTTCGGTTTTATATGCCTTGATGGGCTATATGGTCGTCCAGCTGATGAACCCGATGTGGCTGGATGGGCTTATTTATCTGCCGTTTATCTGTATCGGCATTGAAAAAACAATTGATTCAAAAAAATGGCTGAATTTTGTCATCCCGCTTGCGCTTATGTTTACGGCGCACTTTTACATCGGCTGGATGATTGCGATTTTCAGCGTGCTTTATTTTATCTTCTATTATTTCTTTTTATCGGATGTTGCCGTGCCCTTTAAAATAAAACGCTTCTTGGCGGCGGGGGTTCGGTTTGCCGTTGGCGGTTTGCTTGCGGCGGCTTGCGCGGCTTGGCTTTTATTGCCGCTGTATTATTCCCTAAGCCTCGGCAAGCTTGAATTTTCCGAGCCCAGCTATGCGATGAAAACGCAATTTGATTTCGCGGATTTTTTCATCACCCTCATGCCGAATGTATACGATACCTGCCGCCCCGAGGGTTCGCCGATTGTATACTGCGGGGTCATGACAATCATTTTGATACCGCTCTTTTTTATGAACCATGCCATCGCCCTGCGCCGCAAAATCGGCTATGGTCTGCTGGCACTTTGTATCGCGCTTTCGATGTATATGTCAACCGTTGATTTGGTTTGGCATGGCTTTCAAGTCCCCAACTGGTTGCCTTACAGGTATTCCTTTATATTCAGCTTTGTCATGCTGATTATGGCGGCTGAAGCCTTTGAGCGGATTGAGGGCATCAGCTTTAAGGAAATCGGCGCGATGTTCTTCATGCTTGCGGCTTACGCGCTTTATATTGACAAAAAGGGGCTTGAACATGTAACCCTGCTGGCTACGGTATGGTATTCCATAGCCTTTGCGGCGATTTACTGCCTGCTCCTTTATATGCGTAAAAAGCATTTCAAATCAAAGCCCGCCCCCGTTTTAATTCTTATCGTTATTTTTGTAATGGCTGAAATGACTATATCGGCGACCTATACCATGACGAGGATTAATTACGATGTCACCTATTCCAAACATTCCTCCTATAACCGTTATATCACGCTGGGCAGAAATACGGCGCAAAAGATTTACGCCATGGACGATGGCATATACCGTATAGAGAAAAACTTTGACCGCACGGTTAACGATGCGATGGCGTTCGGCACATACGGCGTTTCACATTCAAGCTCAACGCTCAATGCCGCGCCGATTGAGTTTCTGCGGAGCATGGGCTTTTCTTACGGAGGGCATTATATTAAATATTACGGCGCGACCTACGTTACAGATTCATTATTCGGAATCAAATATGTTATGGAGCAGGGCAGTAAGGCGAAGCCGCAAGAACAGCCTGCGGGTTTAGATTATGAGGACATTCTGCAAGATGAGCAAGCACCTGCCGTTGATATTGTAACCCCATCGAAGCATTATGAGAATATTGTGCTTGCGAACGGTGATAAAAGGGAAGTTTTTTATGTCTATGAAAACCCTTACGCGTTGCCCGTTGCTTTTATGGCGGACAATTCGATTTTGGATGCTTATGTGATAAGTGATAATCCGTTTGTAAACCAAAACAATTTGCTATCCGCGCTTATTTCGGAGGATTACACCGAATTTTTCAAGCAAATCCCGGTAGACGACATCATTCCCGAAAACGCCCGCGCGACTATTTACGGAAATCACACCCGGTATGCCCCCCGTGTTGAGGAAGAAAACTCTCATATAGAATTTTTTATAACCGCGCCCACAGATGATATGGTTTACCTTTACCTGCCCAGCAGTTATGAGCGCAGGATTAATCTGTGGTATGACCATGAGCTTAGCGACACTTGGGAAATATCCGATAAGCACACTTGGCTTGATTATTATTACGAGAGCGGCAAGATGGTCATCCAGCCGTTGGGGCGGTTTGAGCCCGATGAGAAAATTCAAGTGATAGCGACCATTACGGATAAAAAAGAGGTTTTTTTCAAAGAACCGAAAGAATATTTTTACTATCTTGACCAAGAGCTTTTCAGCGAGGCAATCAACACCCTGCGCGAACAGCCGCTTGAAATCACATCATTCAAAGAGCACCGCATCAAGGGAAAGGTGACGGCGAAAAAGGACGGTATTTTGTTCACCACGATTTCATGGGAACCGGGCTGGAGCGTCAAGGTGAACGGCGAAAAGGTAGCACCCGTCCCCTTGTTGGAAACAGGTGCTAAGCGGAATCCCAACGATTCCGCGCCCGCATTTGTCGGAGTGCCCTTACCCGAGGGAACGCACGAGATTGAAATAAGCTTTTTCCCCAAGGGCATGAGAATTGGCATAATCATATCGGCAATCGGCATAATAACTTTAATCCTCATCGGCATTTACGAGAGAAGTAAAACTAAAATATTGCTTGAAAGGCTTTATGATTTTTAACTGTCAACGCTTCTGTAACGCTCTAAAATATCCTCGGCTTCAACGCCTGTAGCGGCGGGCTCTTTTATGTCCATCTCGCTTTTAAGGCGCGCGATTACATCGCTTGCTCCGCCCGAGCCGGAATACTTGGCGGCAAGCGCGGAGGCTTCATCGCCGACCTCTGCATCCAGAGAAGCCATTGCGTTTGCGGCATCAAAGCGCGATTGTATTTTGCGCTCCATATCGTCAATCTTAGCCGCCATGCCGCCGCTTGTTTTACTTGCCATTTTGTTAACACTTTCCTGCGCCTTAGAAGCGGCGACAAGCCCCTTTAAGTTAGCGCGTTTACCTTCAAGCAATTGCACATCGGCTGAAAGCTTTTTAAACATAGCCCGCATATTGTCCGCGTTTTCGCGGCACATGGCATATACCTTTTCGGCTTGTGCCAGCTCTGCTTCTTCTTTTGCCACGCGCTCTGCAAGCTTCAGCGCGTCTGATTCGTTGCCTGCCGCAAGAGCCGCTTTGGTTGCTTTGGTATACTCCAAAACATCGGCGCGTTCTTTTTCAAGAGCGCGGAGAGCCGCCGTTTCCTGCGCGATTACATTCGCCGATTCCCTTTTTACATCTGCCAGATTTTTGCGCGCGTCTCGTAAAAGCTGGTCAATCATCTTCGCGGGGTCTTCGCACTTATCTAAAAGCGCGTTTATGTTGCTCGATAGAATGTCGCGTGTACGTGAAAGAATACCTGCCATAATTTTTTACCGCCTTTTTTATATTTTTTAAGGATTTCTGTACCTATCAAGCAAAGGGTCACGCGGGGGCGCGCCGTCAAGCCCGGCAATCGGGGTTGCAAGAAGTGCCGCGTCAGCCCTTGATTGTTCCGCCGCCGCCCTTTTTCGCTTTGCATTAGCATTCAGCGCGACGATTACTCCGATAAAGACTACGATAACAATCACCACAACGAAAATCCAAGGAACAATGACCTGTGCAGTTGTCGGTGTTACAGTCATGATTCGCTCTGCTGTATTTGAAAGGGCAAGCCCGAACATTTCGCTTTCATCGTATGCTTCGGGTTGCTGCCAGTAGCTGTCAAGATAGCCGTAGAAAATATTCATAGCTTCATTGTCGAAAACAGTCCTTGCGGAGCTTCCGATAATGTCCATAGCCGCGAAATCACCGTTGCCCGAATCTACCAGAACAACCAAAAGATGCCCGCCGCTGTTTGCAAACCAATCCTCATAAAGCCCGTCAGCAAATTCGTTTAATTCGGAACTGCCGGGGCGCGAATTGCCGTTAATTTCATCGGCTACATAAATGCCGAACTTAACACCCGTGAGCCTGTGCGCGGACTCCGCGCCGTTTTGCATGGCGCGCGTATTAAAAAACCAATCGCCGTCCCGCGTAGCATCTTCATAAGTGAGAATATCGCCGGACGCTACAGCCGCCCCTGTCAGCGCGGCGCGCGAAACCGTGCTCTGCGGAATATTTCCCGCGTTAGCTCCTTGCGACCGTGACGATGAGTTAATAACACTCGCGGCAATTACGATTAAAGTCACAATTGCCAATACATGGCTAATCCCGAAGCCACGCCGCCGCCTGTTATAGCCCCCGCCGTAGCTCCCGCGGGTGCTGTAACCGCTTCTCCTCCTGCCGCCCATTAATCTGCGCCCGATTTGACTGCCGACACTGAGCCCGATTCCTGTTTTCAAAGCTCTTGATAAGCTGTCATTGCTTTTATTATGCGAGTTGCCGCTTGAACTTGGCATACTGCTTCGCGAACCGGAACCGCTTGAACGCGATGAGCTGCTTCTTGAACTCGAACTGCTAAACCCGCCGCTGCTGCTTCGCCCGCTTCCGCCGCTGCTGCTCCGTCCGCCGCCCCCGCCGCTGCTTCTGCCTCCTCCGCCCCCGCTTCTGCCCATAGATAACAACCTACTTTCATATTTATACGTTGACCATTACAAGTATAATTTTACCACAATTATAAAGATATGTCAATAATTTTTTCGGATTTAGAGATTTTGTTTTAAAATAGCTAAAAAAGCCTTGACAAGTAAATGATACTATGATATAATAGTATAATCATTTCAAAAAGTTCAAGATTTTATTCAGCCGCTTCCGTAGCTCAAACGGCAGAGCGCGTCCTTGGTAAGGACGAGGTAACCGGTTCGATCCCGGTCGGAAGCTCCAGATTGTAACCGCTTTGATACGTTGTTTGAAAAAGATTCAAGCAACGTATTTTTTATTTGTCCGCTATGGCAGTGCGCTGTTAGCACGCCTAAAGCTACCGAAAGAAGCAGAAAGTTACGTAAAAGCGCGATAAGAAAAAATAACTTGACTTTCGACGGCAAACATAGTATAATTATGTTAAAATGAACTATTTGTGCTTCAAAAATTTTCTTTAATACTTTGGGGAGGAAAGCGCATGGGCGGTTTACATAAAACGAAAACAAGGTTTAGCATGGTTTTTTCTGTATTGGTTTTAACTACAGCATTATTTGCGGCTTGCTCAAAAAGCACGGAAGCAAATGTATTGGAATCAGATATTGAGAATGTTCCCTTTAAGATTAATGAGCGGTTTATTGAGGTTATACCGTTTGAGTATAGGGCGGTTGGGTCGTTTTCTGAAGGGTTGGCGGCTGTCAGTCCGTTTGGCGGTGATGCGGATAGTCTTAAGAATAAGTGGGGAGCTATAAATACGACAGGGAAGGTTATTATACCATTTGAATATGACTATATATGGTCATTTTCAGAAGGTTTAGCCACTGTTGAACTTAATGGTAAACGGGGATTTATAAATACGGCGGGACAATTGATTGTGCCACTTGAATATGACAGGATGGGGTGGTTTTCAGAAGGTTTAGCCACTGTTGAACTTAACGGTAAACAGGGAGCTATAAATACAGCGGGACAATTGATTGTGCCACTTGAATATGACAGGATAGGGTGGTTTTCAGAAGGTTTAGCCACTGTTGAACTTAATGGTAAACAAGGAGTTATAAATACGGCGGGACAATTGATTGTGCCGATTGAATACGATTCGATAGGGTGGTGGGGATTTTCAGAAAGTTTAGCCACTGTTAGACTTAACGGTAAACAGGGAGCTATAAATACGGCGGGGCAAGTTATTATACCATTTGAATATGACGATATATGGTCATTTTCAGAAGGTTTAGCTACTGTTGAACTTAACGGTAAAAGGGGGGTTATAAATACGGCGGGACAATTGATTGTGCCACTTGAATATGACAGGATAGGGTGGTTTTCAGAAGGTTTAGCCACTGTTGAACTTAACGGTAAACAGGGAGCTATAAATACGGCGGGACAATTGATTGTGTCGATTGAATATGATGAGGTAAGACATTTTTATGAAGGTTTAGCCACTGTTGAACTTAACGGTAAATGGGGAGCTATAAATACGGCGGGACAATTGATTGTGCCACTTGAATATGACAGGATAGGGAATTTTTCAGAAGGTTTAGCTACTGTTGGACTTAACCGTAAATATGGAGTTATAAATTCAATGGGACAAATGGTTGTACCGCTTGAATATGATGAGGTACGCAGTTCTCCCGAAGATTCTTTATACTGGGTTGAACTTAATGGTAAATGGGGAATTGTAAATGCGGCGGGGCAAATGGTTGTACCGCTTGAATATGACCAAATATATAAATTTTTCGAAGGTTTAGCTGCTGTTGAACTTAATGGTAAACAGGGAGTCATAAATACGGCGGGACAATTGATTGTGCCGATTGAATATGATTCGATAAGGGGATTTTCAGAAGGGTTAGCGGCTGTTGAATTGGGAGGCAAATGGGGATTTATATTAGATACTGAATCACCAATGGCTATAGAGGGAGTACCTATAGTAAGCAGTAGTGCGGATAATGAGGGTAATATTGAGCCGTCTGCTCAAAATTTTGTAAATGATTCAATAACTCATTTAATCATTATATTAGCCGAAATTGTTTTGTTTTTGATTCTGATTATTGTAAGGAAAAAAATAGCTCGTGTCTTATTTGAAGGACAACTTAAAACTAAACTGTTTAAAATCAAAGTCAAGTTGATGATTGACGGATTAATTAATGCCGGCGGCAAAAGCGGAGACCTCCCCGAAATAAGCGATGAAAGCTTTTTCGCACTTATAGAAAGAGACAAGGAGCGAATTATGCCGTAGTTATTGAGAATGACAAGCGGATAAAGCTGTCAAACTAGCTTATGAATCAGCTTGCTCAAAAAATTAAGAATTTATTCACAAAAACACTTGACAAAAACGAAAAGACGTGATATACTATCAATATTGAATCGGCTATAAGGGGATGTAAAGGTTTCGACGGGGATTTTGAACCATGATAAGCGAGTAGAGATGTGCACTCTCTTTAAACGGCATATTTGTTATAAATTAAATAACAACAATAAACTTGCAATGGCAGCCTAGTTGCTGCCCGTTCTGCTGAGAAGTACCGCGGTCTTAGTTTGAGCGTCGATTAGCGGTGAACGCTAAACGGGGAAGGCTGTACCCGTTTAATGTATTGCAGTCTACTGAGCTTTAAAGCGTGTTTGTTTGCTTTATCGTAAGGGAATGTTGATAACAAACTACACTCGTAGAAATTCATGCGGATAGGTTTTCGGACACGAGTTCGATTCTCGTCATCTCCACCAAGCTGCGGCTAACGCCGGCAAAGAAACTGTGCAAATTATTTTTGCACAGTTTCTTGGTTAAATCCGTAAAGGAGTAATATATACCGAAAGGAATGATAAATATGTCAAAAGCTTTATTAATCGGATGCGGAGGAGTGGGTGCGGTAATCGCCCATAAATGCTGTCAAAACCATGAGGTCTTCAGCGAATTAACCATTGCCTCGCGGACAAAGTCCAAATGTGATGAGCTAAAAGCAATTCTCGTTCAAAAATACGGCAAAACCAAGGTAGAAACAGCCGCAGTTGACGCCGATAACACGGCGGAGCTTGTGGAGCTTATGAAAAAAATCAAGCCCGACATCTGCATTAACGCCGCTCTGCCCTATCAAGATTTAACTATCATGGACGCTTGCTTGGAATACGGCGTTGACTATCTTGACACGGCTAATTATGAACATCCCGACACGGCTAAATTTGAATACAAATGGCAATGGGCATATCGCGAGAGGTTTGAAAAGGCGGGGCTGACCGCCGTTTTAGGGTGCGGCTTTGACCCGGGCGTTACAGGCGTTTTCTGCGCTTACGCTATGAAGCGTTACTTTGATGAAATTCATTATATCGACATTTTAGACTGCAACGGAGGCGACCACGGATACCCGTTTGCAACGAATTTTAACCCCGAAATAAATATCCGCGAGGTTTCGGCAAAGGGCTCTTATATCGAAAACGGCGAATGGGTTGAAACAGAGCCTATGGAAATCAAAAGGGTTTACAATTTTGACGGCGTAGGCGAAAAGGATATGTACCTTCTGCACCATGAGGAATTGGAATCGCTTGCCTTGAATATAAAGGGCATTAAAAGGATTCGGTTTTTTATGACATTCGGGCAGAGCTATCTTACCCATTTGAAATGCCTTGAAAATGTCGGCATGACTTCAATTAAGCCTATTGATTATCAGGGCATGAAAATTGTCCCCCTGCAATTTCTGAAAGCTGTCCTGCCCGACCCGGCTTCATTAGGCGCGCGCACGAAGGGCAAGACCAATATCGGCTGTATCATGCAGGGGACAAAGGACGGAAAGCCCGTCAATTATTACGTTTATAACATCTGCGACCATGAGGACTGCTATAAGGAAGTCGGCTCACAGGCAATATCCTATACAACGGGCGTTCCCGCTATGATTGGGGCGGCTTTGGTTTTAACAGGCGAATGGAAAAAAGCGGGCGTATATAATGTCGAAGAATTTAACCCCGAGCCGTTTATGGACGCGCTTAATAAATGGGGGCTTCCTTGGAAGGAATGTTTTGAGCCCGCTTTAGTGGAATAATTAGACAAAAACAAAAAAAACGTAAGGTGTTAAGCCTTACGTTTTTTTCGGTATTGAAATCGTATTAAAAAATATGGAACGACATAACCAGCCCCGCGAAAACAATTGATACCATAGCACTGAGTTTAAGCAGTATGTCAATTGACGGACCGCAAGTATCCTTTAGCGGGTCGCCGACTGTATCGCCTACAACAGCGGCTTTATGGTTATCCGAGCCCTTGCCCCCGTGATTGCCCGCTTCGATGTATTTCTTAGCGTTATCCCAAGCACCGCCGGAATTTGCCGTGAAAATCGCAAGCATGAATCCGCAAACGGTAGCCCCCATCAGATACCCTGCAACGCCGCTCGGACCGAGAAGGATTCCCGTGCCGATGGGCGCGGTAAGAGCTAAGATTGCAGGGAATACCATTTCTTTTAAAGAAGATTGCGTACATAAATCCACGCACGTTTCGTAATCCGCTTCAACACCGGGCTCGCCCGTAATCAAGCCCTTAATTTCACGAAACTGACGGCGAACCTCTTCAACTACCTTTTGAGCGGCGCGCCCTACCGAATCCATGAGCTTTGCGGTAAAGAAGAATGAAATCATAGAGCCAATCAGCAAGCCTACAAGCACGGTTGGGCTGTTAATGCTTAAATCTAATACAAAATCCGGGTCAATCAGATTGATTCTGTCTATGTAAGAAGCGATTAACGCAAGCGCGGTCAGCACGCCGCTTCCTATAGCAAAACCTTTGCCGACGGCGGCGGTGGTATTACCTAAAGAGTCAAGTGCGTCTGTGCGCTCGCGTACTATGGGGTCAAGCTTTGCCATTTCGGCAATGCCGCCCGCATTATCCGCAACAGGACCGTAGGCATCGTTTGCAAGAGTTAGCCCTAAGGTTGAAAGCATACCAACGGCGGAAAGCCCTATGCCGTATAAGCCCAAAGTCGGCTCGGCATAGCCGCCGGAAATGATGAAGGAAATCAAAATTGAAGCGCAGACAATCAAAACAGGAATTGCGGTAGACACCATTCCCAAGGAAAGCCCGCCAATCATCAAGGTAGCCGTACCTGTTTGGGTTGATTCGGCTAATTTTTTTGTCGGCTTATAGTTGTCGGAGGTATAATATTCCGTGATAAAGGCAATGCCTACCCCGGCGAACAATCCCGACAGAATCGCGCCGTAAACGCCTATATGTTCAACGCCCAGCATAAACCATACAAGCGGGAACGCGGCAATTGCAATGGCAACAGCCGAGAAATTTGTGCCGCGGCGCAAAGCCGACAACAAGTTTTTTTGGGTAGCACCCTCTTTTGTGCGTATGAGGAAAGAGCCGATGATTGAAGCAATAACGCCGATTCCCGCCATTGCCATGGGGATTGTAACTACTGCATCCCCCGTAATGCTACCGCCGTCTACCCCGCCTATAGCGGAAGCGGCGGCTACGCCCAAAGCGCAGGAGGCTACAATCGAGCCAACATAAGATTCAAATAAATCCGCGCCCATTCCGGCAACGTCACCCACGTTATCGCCTACGTTATCGGCTATAACGGCGGGGTTGCGGGGGTCGTCCTCGGGAATACCCGCTTCAACTTTACCAACCAAATCCGCGCCCACGTCTGCGGCTTTGGTGAAAATACCGCCGCCTACGCGTGCGAACAACGCAACGCAGGAAGAGCCCATGCCGAAAGTAATCATCGCGGCGGTAACGTCCTGCACGGGGAGCTTAAACGCATAGGTTAATAAGTAGTACCAAACCGAAATGTCAAGAAGTCCCAGACCGACTACGACAAAGCCCATAATCGAGCCCGCCGAAAAAGAAACGCGAAGCCCTTTATTAAGGCTGTCCTGGCAGGCGTTCGCCGTGCGCGAGTTGGCGGCTACCGCCGCTTTCATGCCGATAATACCGGCAAGCCCGGAGAAAAAACCGCCCGTAATAAAAGCAAACGGGACAAACCATGTCAAGAAACCGAACGCCGCCATTACACACAGAATAACAAACATCACGGCAAAAACACAGGCGATGATGGTATACTGGCGTTTCAAAAAGGCGTTTGCGCCCCTTCGGATTTTCGCGGAAATGCTGACCATTTCCGGCGTACCCTCAGGGTATTTCATCAGCTTGGAAAAGGTAAACGCAACGTAGCCCAACGCCAGCACGGCGCCTATAGGGGCAAGGACCAAAAGACTCATGGACTAAACACTCCTTATATTATAGTAAATACAGTACCCCCTCGGCAATATGGATTGACGAAGAATACCATAAACAAGTCTAACACAAAACCAAAAAAAAGTCAATAGCAGTATAAAAATTACGCAAAAAAATGTTTTTGCCGCATTATAGCTTGACATTTGTGAAAAAAAGTTGTAAAATATTAAATGGGTTCTGATAAGCATTTATATAATTTACAATTAATGTATCGGTTTTGCCGATGGGTTTAAATAAGTGGTTTAACAGTTATATACAAATTTTCTGAAAGGGCGGATGAAATATGAAGACTGCGCGGTTTTCGGTAAAGGATAATACGAATATTTACAAGCTTGAGGTCGCCCGCTCTCTTTTGTATTTTACCGAGTTTGACTTTACATATTTTTGGGAGCAGTGTATTGACGCGGGCAAGGAGGCGCGGAAAACCGGGCGTTTGCCGCAAGATGCGGTTAACAATGCAAGGAGCATCGCCGCGGGAGCGCACCCTTATATAGAAGCCTGCTCAACCGTATTTTCAGAGGTAGTCACCGACTGTATAATAGAATATATATGCCATTCCGAAAGAATTACGGCGGACGAGCTTTGGCTTCGCTGTATATCGGCAAAAAGCCAGTATGAAAAAACAGTTTTTAAGCGCGTTTCGGAATATAAAACCAATCGGGCAATAAATCAATGGGCAAATATCGTAAGGCTTCAAGAATATGCGCGCAATAAAATGGCTTTTATATACGCCCCCGATGAAAATAAGAACGCGGACTTTTCCGATGCGCTGATAAGAGCGCGCAGGGATTACTTCGACTTGGCTTGCAGTGTAGCCGCCAATGAAATCAATCTGCCCCGCAAGCAGTTACCCGCGACAAAGGTTTGCAACGCCGCTTCCCTGCCGGACGCCACCTTTATCAACGGCAGAGTTTCAAGAGCGTTATACAGGCGGCTGTCAGAAACACTTGGGCTTGCCGAGGATGCAGAACTGCCCGAAAGCAGAGATTATTCCTTAGTAAAGGACAAGCTTGCGCTTGACGCTTACGCTTACGTAAAGGACATGGGCAGACCCAACGATGCCGACATGCTCTCAGCCTCGGAAGCTTTACTTGCCATGCCGGACGAGGTATTCCTCCCCGACAGCTTCAAGGCGGCGATAGACCTTGAATTTGACCTTGCTTGTAAAGAAAAGCTGCGCTTTTGCAAGTGCCAAAACTGCGCGAGGTTTTTTGTAAGCACTTCGTCCGAAACCTTTTGCGACAGGGTAAACCGCACGGGAAAAACCTGCCGTGAAGAATATAACGCATTTTTTAATATACCGCAGGCGGAAATGCCGCGCGAAGATGAAATACCCGAAACTCCTGCCGAAGAACCGAAAATCGAGCAATCCCCGCCGGAACAGCCGCTCTTCAAGGAAGAACCGCCGAAAGTACAAGGCGAGTATCAAGAGCGCAGTCCTCGAACGGAAATAAAAATCCCGCCTTGGAGGTTGGTAAAGCCTCCTAATAAGGGCGTTCCCATTCCGCTTGAATTGGAAAAGCACGGGCAGAGGGTTTATAACGCACTTTATAAGCGTTTAGGCAAGGGTATGGACGAGAACGAGTTTAAGGAATGGTCGGTTTATCTCTCCAATATGAAGCGCAATGTTAAAAGCGGCGATTCTACGCTAGAGCAACTGAGGGAGTTCCTGATTTACTCCGATGAGCTTGTAGAGGAGGTTAAAACGGCAAGCCGCAATAAGTCGGCAAGGTCGCCGGGCTACGGCTCAAAGCAAGCCCAGCCGGAGAAGAACCGTGAAGCCGCTGTAAAAACAGAAGCCTTAACGCAGGAATATACAGAGGACAGAATCAAGCCCTTCAGCCCTCTGACTTTCAGCTCATTAGAAGATGCACAAAAAGCTCACCCCCCCGCCGCCAACTACGGCTACCCCAACAACAGCACCCACAGCGAAATCCCCAAAGAAGAAAAAGAAGCCAAACCTCCCGTCTGGAATCGCTTAACACGAGAGGAAGCATACGGTGAGAACAATTGACAGTTAACAATGAACAATTAACAATGTCGGAGTTACGCCCATGGCGTAACATTTTAAGCAGTTTATTTTAACTATTAAACCAAATGTCTAGCTAAACTACTATAAATCGTCGGCGAAGCCGACACCTTAATTGTTCACTGTTAATTGTTAATTGTTAATTGAAAAAGGGGGTTTTTTGTTTTGAATTTTATTAATGAGTCTAATGCGATTAACGGGCTTGCCGATACTATAGTTAAGGGCGGAGTCTGCCTTTATAACAGCGTTAAATATGTGTATTCGCTTGCTGAAAAGGATTTTTATAATATTGATGTTAAGGACGTTTTCAAGGTGATTTTAAACAATGTCACCGATTCGGACAGCCTTGCGGCTTTCGGCTTGCGGATTGACGGGGGTACTTGCAGGGAGATGCAGAGCGAAGAGTATAACCGTGTCCTGCCGCTCATTGTTTACAGCTTGGCGGTCAGAATCCCTACGCTTAAAAATGTCCGCGTTGACGACAGAAATATGACCGACGACCAGATTTACAGGCTGTACACAACGGTTATCCAAAAGGGCGCGGAAAATTATCACGATATTATCCCGGAAACCTTTTTGGAGGCTAAATATATGGTGAGAAAGGGAAAGGCGATGCCGCCCTTTACTGCGGAATGGTTTAAGTCTTATATCTGCAACCATGTCCCCGCGCTCAGCGATATTTCAAATAAAAATATTTTCCTTTTAGGTGCTGTTGATATGCTTTTCGCCATGTTTTATTCCTGCTTTGAGGGGGAATTGCGAAGCAAGCTTACGGAATACATATCCGGCGCGGGAATTACGGAGGCGACTGTATGAATATTTGGCTTTGCGGCTTTATGGGCTGCGGAAAGACAACGGTCGGAGGTATTTTGGCTGAGCGTTTAAACCGCCGCTTCATTGATACGGACGACTATATTACGCAAAAAACAGGCATGACGATTCCCTTGATTTTCTCATCAAAGGGAGAGGCTTTTTTCCGCGAAAGGGAATCGGCTTCAATCAAGGAGCTCGCAGAAGAGCGCGGCATGATAATAGCCTGCGGCGGCGGTGCTATGCTGAAAAAAGAAAACGCCGAGGCGGCTAAACAAAGCGGCGTTATAATCTATATAGATGCTGATTTTGAAGAGTGCTACTCGCGCATAGAAAACGATGAAAACAGACCGATTGTTACAAGCAACACCAAAGAGGCTCTGCATGAAATTTACCTGAGCCGTGTTTTGCTTTACCGCGAAAATTCATCGTTGACCGTCAGCGGGCAGGGCACTCCCGAGGATATTGCGGAAAGGATAAATTTGAATGAGCAGAATATTATCATTGGGGCTTGACGTTGGCTCTACCACCGTTAAAACCGTTATTTTAGATGAAAAAGGCGAGATGATTTACTCGAAATATCAGCGGCATTTTTCCAAGGTAAAGGAAATCACCGCCGAGCAGCTGGAGGATGCCGCAGAGGCTTTTCCGGGTGCGGAATTTAAGCTTTGCGTTACAGGCTCTGCAGGGCTCGGGCTTGCAAACGCTTCGGGTCTGCCTTTTGTGCAGGAGGTTTTCAGCGCGTTTATCGCCGTAAGCCATACCTACCCGGATGCGGACGCGGTTATAGAGCTGGGCGGCGAGGATGCCAAGATTATATTTTTAACCGGCGGCTTAGAGCAAAGGATGAACGGCTCTTGCGCCGGCGGTACGGGTGCGTTCATTGACCAGATGGCAACCCTGCTGGGGATTACAACCGATGAGCTTGACGAGCTTGCGGCTAAATCCCAAAAGCTGTACCCGATTGCGTCGCGGTGCGGGGTTTTCGCTAAAACCGACATCCAGCCGCTTTTGAATCAAGGCGCGAAGCGGGAGGATATAGCCGCCTCCATCTTTCAAGCGGTTGTTGACCAGACTGTTTCCGGCTTGGCGCAGGGGCGCAAAATCGAGGGTAAGGTTTTATTTTTGGGAGGACCGCTTTCTTTTCAAATGGGTCTGCGTAAGGCATTTGTCGATACGCTGGGGCTTTCGGAGGAGAATGCCGTATTCCCCGATAACGCACCTTGCTTTATGGCTTTGGGTTGTGCTCTCAGTGCTAAAAACAATCCCGAGGCAATTAAGCTCGAAGATGCCGTAGGGCTTTTGAAAAATGCCGAAATGAACGATGATATTATCACGGGGGAACGCCTTTTCAACTCTAAGGACGAGTACCATGATTTTGTCAACCGTCATAAAAAGCGTGACCTTTTATATGAAAATATCGAAACCTACAGCGGAAACGCTTATCTTGGAATCGACGCGGGCTCGACTACCACCAAAATGGTTTTGATTACCCCCGAGGGTAAACTCTTATATAAATATTACGCCCCCAATATGGGACGTCCGCTTGATGCGATTGCTAAAAAGCTGGGCGAGGTTTACAGGCTTTCCGGGGAGCGGGTTAAAATAGCCGCTTCTGCGGTGACGGGCTACGGCGAGGAACTGCTTCAAGCGGCGTTCGGGATTGATTTCGGCATTGTCGAAACGGCGGCGCATTATAAAGCCGCTTCGTTTTTTGAGCCCAATGTAGATTTTATCATAGACATAGGCGGACAAGATATAAAATGCTTCAAAATAAAAAATAAAGCCGTTGACAGCATTATGCTCAACGAGGCTTGCTCCTCGGGATGCGGCTCGTTTATACAAACCTTTGCACAAGCACTGGGGTACGACATAGCTGAATTTTCACAGCTTGGGCTGTTCGCCGAGAGACCGGTAGACCTGGGCTCGCGCTGTACGGTCTTTATGAACAGTTCGGTTAAGCAAGCGCAAAAGGACGGGGCTTCGGTAGCCGATATTTCGGCAGGACTTTCCTCTTCTATTATAAAAAATGCCATCTATAAGGTTATCCGCGCTAAATCTACCGCTGAATTGGGGAAAAATATAGTCGTGCAGGGCGGCACTTTCCTAAATGATGCCGTACTGCGCTCCTTTGAAAAGGAACTTGGCAGAAATGTTGTAAGACCTGCCATAGCGGGGCTTATGGGGGCTTTCGGCGCGGCGTTATACGCAAAGGAAAAAAGCCCCGCCAAGTCTAACCTGATTACCGCGCAAAAGCTCGCCGAATTTTCTTATTCCTCAAAGCAGACAAGCTGTAAGGGCTGTACCGCCAAATGCGGACTTACCGTAATCACTTTCGGAGACAACCGCAAATTTTTCAGCGGCAACCGTTGCGAAAAAGGGGAGGGGCTTCCCCATGCCGCGCAAGACCTTTGTATCTACCAATATAAATACGATAAACTGCTTTCCGTCATAGAGGAAAAGCCGCAAGGCACGCCCAAGGCTAAGGTCGGACTGCCCTTAGTTTTAGAATATTACGAGCAGCTACCTTTCTGGCACAGGCTTTTTACAGAGCTTGGCTTCGAGGTTATGATTTCCGAAGAGAGCTCCAGAGATACTTATTACAGAGGTCAGCACACCATCCCGTCTGATACGGTTTGCTATCCCGCAAAGCTTGCCCACGGTCATATTCTCAGCCTCTTAGAGCGTGGCGCGGACTTTATATATTACCCTTGCCAAAGCTATAACTTTGATGAGGGACATGGTGATAACCATTACAACTGCCCCGTGGTGGCGTATTATCCCGAGCTTTTGAAGGCTAACATAGCGGAGCTTAACAATGATAATTTCATCTATCCGCATATTGAGCCCAACCGTGAGCGGCACTTTGTGCAGGTTACATGCGATTCTCTGAAAAAATACGGCATAACCCGCAAGCAGGCTGTTTTGGCTTATCGAAAGGCTTTGGAGGCTATGCGGGGGTATCTTGACGAGGTTGAGAAGCGCGGCTTGGAGATTATTGGCGAGGCAAGGAAAAAGGGAATTCCGATTATCGTTTTAGCGGGCAGACCCTACCACCTTGACCCCGAAATAAACCACGGCATAAACAAGCTGACCTCATCGCTGGGGCTAGCCGTAATCACGGAGGACAGTGTTTTCAATCTGGGCGAAATGCCTAAGCTGGGCGTATTAAATCAATGGACCTATCATTCGCGCCTTTACCGCGCCGCGCAATATGTCGCCACCCAGCCCGATATGCAGTTAGTTCAGCTTGTTTCATTCGGGTGCGGGATTGACGCGGTTACGACCGATGAGGTCATGTCAATCCTCGAATCGCAAGGAAAGCTTTATACGCAGATTAAGATTGATGAAATCAACAATCTCGGCGCGGCTAAAATAAGGTTGCGAAGCCTTATCGCGGCAATGGGAAATTAAGTCAATTGATAATTGATAATTGATAATTTAGCTTGGGGGGATTTTTTGTGAAGGGTAGGGGGAATTCGGCTTTTGCTTTACCGTTGGTGACTGCCGTTACGCTTGCGGGGTGTAATGGGGCGGCGGGTGATGAGGTTATTGATTACGGGGAGATTGTTTACATAAGCGAGGCTGACACGCAAAGCGTAACGGACTTACAAAGCGAAACTTCCTTAGCCGAGAGCGAAGCCCTTGTTGTCGATACGTTTGCGGAAGTGCTTGCTTTGAGCGATTACAGCGAAGCTGTTGAGAGCTATGAAATGATTACCATTGCCGAAATGTCGGAGACTTCTGCCGTTAGTACGCTTGCTCCCGCGGAGGAGGCTGAAAGCGCGCTTCCCCGTGGGTTTGTTTACCTTAACGAGACTTTGCCGGACATGATTTTGGACGTTAAGTATTACGGCGAAGATAATTTTTTGGGCACACAGGTTGACGGCTATTTATCACCCGTTGCCATTCTGAGTGAGAAAGCGGCTGACGCGCTTAAAGCGGCGGCGCACGAGCTTGCGGAGCAAGGATACGCGCTCAAATTCTTTGACGGCTACAGACCGCAAAGAGCGGTTGAACATTTTGTACGTTGGGCAGAGGATAAAAACGACATCTTAAAGAAAGCGGATTTTTACCCCGACATTGACAAAAGCCGTTTGATTCCGGGCGGTTATCTGGCAAGGCGTTCTGCTCATTCACGGGGCAGTGCGGTGGATTTGAGCCTTGTCAGCATGGATAGCTTAGAAGATATTGATATGGGGACACAGTTTGATTTTTTCGGCGAAGCATCGCGCCACGGTTCAAGCTTAATAACCGAGGAACAAGCGGCTAACAGGCTGATTCTTAAAAACGCTATGGAGCGCGCAGGATTCAAGCCTTATTCTGAGGAATGGTGGCATTATGTTCTTATCGATGAGCCTTTTCCCGATACTTATTTTGATTTTCCCATAAAATAAACCCTCTAAAGGGTGAATACAGCTCGTTAAAAATGAAAAAATAATATTAAAATGCAATTGATTTAACGAGGTAAAATTTATGGGAATATTAGTTAACACACTGCGGACTGTTTTAATCGCTTTAATCATACTTCACATCTGCAAAAAAAGCTTTAAGCCTGCAAAAAACGCCACTCTTGTATTCGTGCTCACTTTTTTTCCGGCTCTGCTTGCGGAAATATTCGGAGTCATCATTGACCCCATCGGCGAGAGTTTATACCATATAATAGTATTCGCGGCAATATACTTGGGCGGGACACACGGATTTTATGACAAATACTCATGGTGGGATATGATGATTCATTTTTTATCCGGCATTGCCTTTGTAAGCTTCGGGGTCGCGCTTTCAATCCATGCGGCGGCTCTGAGCAGAATGAGTATCCTGTTTTTCTGCTTGACCCTATCGGTATTTCTCCATGTAATATGGGAAATCGCGGAATATATCTGTGACAGCTTCATGAGGACAAACCATCAAAGGTGGCAAAAGCATCATTACAGCGTAAACCATAAATCGGAATCCGCAATTCAAACGGCTGGGCTGGTCGATACGATGAACGATACGATTATCTGCATTTCGGGCACTTTAACCGCCTGCATTGCTTGGTGGTTTATACTATAATGTGTAGGGGGCAGGCTTGCCTGCCCCGCCAATAGCGAAGTGATGCGTTTTTTTTGACCTATTGCACAGGTGGAATTTTTTTATAGTATTCAAGCGTTTTAAACATGTAATCGGGTGACAGGTGAGTGAGTAAATATTTTTCCGAAATATCGGATAACGCCTTTTGCGTGTTATCCGATATTTTAAATCCAAAAGCCTTTTCAATCGGAGAAAGGCAGATATGCCGCATGGCGTGAAGAAGCCCCGCAGTCAGCTTAAAATCAAAATATGCCGCAGAATTTGCCTGTTCAAAATGCTCCCCGCAAAGCAATATACCGCGCCGCGCTGAGAAAAACATCTCATCTGATTCGTGCTTGAAGCACTCCTTGCAACCCATAAGCAGCGGCATATGCCCCATATCCGCCGTAAAGCGCAGTTCAAATACTGCCTTTATGAAGTCGGCGTTTCGCTCGCCGTTTTCCAGAAGATAGAGCGAATTTAAAATTAAGCGCAAGAGGTCGCGCTCATTTTTTTCGGGTGTCAGCGAATACGCCGCCGCTTCCGCTATGTAACAGGCTAGGGATAATTTTTTCAAATCAAGCCTTAGCCCGTAAAAGATATGAATCGGCTCGCTGCTGTTCAGATACCGCCGACCGCCCCGCTCGTTTATACAAAATTTGGAATACGAAAAAAGCTGAGAGGAGGAATTATTTTTCCCCGTGATTTTTTTAGCACCCTTTACCGAAATATCAATCACGCCGTGCTCCTCGGTAATCACGCTGATGAATCGGTCATTTTCCCCATAGTCGCGCTCCGAGGCGACTAAGCCCTTTATGCTCCTTAACGACATGAACATCACTGCCTTTGCGGTATATTTTGTCATCCTCCGTTAAGGATTGTGCCGTTAACATTTGCCTTCATTTCCTGCGACTTGACGTTGGAATAATTTTTGGTATTAACGCCTTTAAACTCCAGATAATCCGAGACCTTTCCGCTGATTTCAAACTGACTCCATTTATTTTCGTTATAGCTGTCGGTCATGCTTTTACTCATAATTATATTACCATACGGTTAACAGCAAACATTAACCATTAACAAATAACGGTTAACATAAGACAATTAACGCACCTTTCGGAAAATATGTGTAATATAATTATTCCCCTTATGAGCAAATCTATTAGAGGAAATTATTACTCTGCAATGTAAATCATTATATCATATTATACCTTAAAATGCAAGGCTTTTTCGCAAACATGGTAACTTTAAATTTTATTTTAGTACCCATTGCTTCTTGACATGTTTTGTCAAATTATGCTATAATGTAATTGCTGTCAACTCTTATCCGTAATCGGAAAGGAGGTGAAGTCTGTGGATTACATTATTGTGTTTCTTATTTCTGTCGGAGCGAGCATAGTAGCATACTATATTTGCAAGTGGCTGGATGGCAATAGGAAATAAAACTAAAGACGGCAACAGCCCAAAAAAATACCCCCGTGAGTTCACCACGGGGGTATTTTTTTTGCCGAAGTCTGTGGATTAACATTATTTCTTATAATTATTATACCACATAAACATTCAGCTGTCAATAGCTTTTTTAATTTTTTTATAAAAAAAAACCCCCCACGCTCTGCACACGTGAGGGGTTTTAAATGATGTCAGAACCGTCATCCGATTCTATTTTAGCATAATTGGGAATTTGCTGTTATCATTGGGTTTCACTGTAGGGGCGACCGCCTCGGTCGCCCGATAGGGTATAGAACAGAAATTACTTTCTCTT
>Ga0099364_10004444_pt1 | contig 21250 bp, 23 predicted proteins | sample TergutTh196P3_FD_73070 | JGI IMG/M metagenome (GOLD analysis project Ga0099364, IMG submission 73070) | Microcerotermes parvus P3 segment gut microbial communities from Pointe-Noire, Republic of the Congo - Th196 P3 | ecosystem: Host-associated > Arthropoda: Insects > Digestive system > Gut ... | reverse complement strand
ACCGAAATCACATGGGATGCGCTTTCAAAAAATTATAAAATCGGCGATTTTTATATCGCCTACGCGGACGACATACCTGCCGGATGTATGGCGTTGATAGATTACGACCCATTTTTCTGGCCGGATGTGCAAAAAGGTGAAGCACTGTTTATTCACAAGTTAGCCGTGATAAAAGCCGCTCGAAAGTCAGGCGTTGCCGATTCTTTGATTGACTTTGCCAAAAACGAGTGTGTTACACGGAAAATACCGACTCTGCGCCTTGACTGTGATGCTATGCGCCCCAAACAACGAATAGTATATGAGCGTAATGGGTTTATCTGCGTTGGAGAAAAGAAAATGGGCGTAAAGCGTGTTTTTAATTTGGCGTATTACGTTTACACTTTACCCAATAATATAAAAACAGGGTGGGAACGCGAAAACAGGGTACATTTTGATGATATCGTAGTAAATTACGATAAAGCGCGTTGGAATTATCCCGACGAACTATTTGCGGACATATTTGAATATTTGGGAGCGGGACATAAAAATGCTCTTGAAATAGGCGCGGGGACAGGAAAAGCGACCGCTCCTATGCTCAAAGCGGGTTACGAAGTTACAGCCGTTGAGATGAGTGCGAACATGGCGGCATTCATCAAAGATAAATTCAAAGATAATAGCTATTTCAATGTAATTGTATCCGACTTTGAGAACGTCGTTCTACCGGAAAACAATTATGACTTGGTATATGCCGCTTCTGCTTTTCATTGGGTAGATGCCCAAATCGGATGCCCCAAGGCCTGCCGTCTGTTAAAGCGCGGCGGCACATTCGCATTGTTCCGCAATAATCTCATAAATGGAAACGAACCATACAAAGAAGCCGAAGAATATTACGAAAAATATTACCTCAGCATCTATCCGAAAAACAAATCATCATCCCCGAAAACTCGTGACGTATTATCATCGCCTTTCGGCATAAACCACGGCTACGGGTTTTCCGACATGGAGCAATACGGATTTACCGATATTGCAATGAAGTTCTATGATGTTACGCTTACATACAGTGCGGATGAGTATATTGCCCTGCTCGAAACAATGTCCGATCATCGCAACTTACCGGATAGCAATAAGGCGGCCCTGTATACGGGTATCAGAGATGTCATATATAAGCATGGTGGGAAATGCAAACAAGATTGGTTATTCCAACTGTATATGGGGAGAAAAATGTGATATGAATGTCGAAATGGTAACCAACATAATGATACAGAACCCCGATACAAAAGAGGTTGTTATTCAAAACCGCAAGCAAAAATATCCGGGGTGGAGTTTCCCCGGCGGTCATGTTGAGCATGGAGAAAGTATGTATGACTGCGCTGTGCGGGAGGTCAAAGAGGAAACGGGGCTTGATATATCAGACCTTCAACTTTGCGGCGTTCTTCATTGGATTAACCGCGAAAACGATGAGCGGTATGTATGCTTCATGTACAAGACAACAGAATACAGCGGTAAACTGATTGCCGATAATGATGAGGGCGAGTATTTTTGGCTCGCTATTGAAGAAATGTTAGCCGCGCCTAAGGAAAGGTTTTCTTGCGATCATTACGCGCTTTCTCCGTTGTACCACGAGTGCGGCAAATACAGCGAAATAGTTATATTTTGGAGCGGCGACGAATCGGACGAATCAACGTGGGAAGTCGTTTATAAATAGGGGGATAGCTTCTGGAATGATTCATGCTTTTATCAAGCAGCTACACCACGCTGTGCAGCAAATCAGAGTAGCTGGGCAGCGGCCAGTGCTTCTTGGCGACAAGCGTTTCCAGCTCATCCACCGCCAGCCGCAGCTCCGACATGGCGGGGAAAAGCCGATCACGGTAGAAAACCGCGCTCTTGAGAACATCCTGCTCTTCCTTGCTCTGGACAATCAAAGCTTCAAGGCTTTGCATTTTCTTGAGCATACAACCCGAAAGCTTCGAGATCCTCCCGAACAAATACCCCTCAAGCGAGGAATCATATTCTCCCCCCAGTGATTTTTTACTCGTGAGAAGTGCTGCTATCTCGTTTTGATAGGCGATGCACGCGGGGGTGATCTGCACCCTTGCGATATCCGACATTGTGAGCGCCTCGATATGCAAGGTCTTGCAATAGTTTTCCAGCAGGATCTCATAGCGGGAATGGATCTCGCCCTCGGAGAAAACATTGTGCTTTGTAAAAAGCTCAATACTTTTTGCGCAAATGAACTCGGGAAGAGCATCCACGGTGGTTTTGAGGTTTGACAGCCCGCGATTTGAAGCCTCTGCCATCCACTGCTCCGAATAGTTGTTGCCGTTAAAGATGATGCGTTTATGCGCGGTAAATGTCTTTTTGATCAACGCCGCGAGATCGCGGGTGAAATCCTTGGATGATTCCAATTCATCCGCGAATCGGCGCAGGACCTCCGCTACCGCAGAGTTGAGCACAATATTCGGTCCGGCGACAGAAAATGCAGAACCCAGCATACGGAACTCGAATTTGTTGCCTGTAAACGCAAAAGGCGACGTGCGGTTGCGGTCTGTGGAATCCTTGGGGAAGTGCGGCAGTGCAGTCACGCCGATTTCCATCTGATGCTTTTCGCCGTTTTGATATGCCGCACCGGATTCAAGCGCTTCGAGTATGCCGGTAAGCTCTTCGCCGAGAAACATCGAGACAATCGCGGGGGGAGCTTCATGCGCGCCCAGCCTGTGGTCGTTGCCGGCGCTTGCCACCGAGATCCGCAGCAAATCCTGGTAATCATCCACCGCCTTGATGACAGCAACCAGGAACAACAAGAACTGCGCGTTGTCATACGGCGTTTCGCCCGGCTCAAGCAGGTTCGCGCCCGTATCTGTGGAAATTGACCAGTTATTATGCTTTCCGCTGCCGTTTACACCGGCGAACGGCTTTTCGTGGAGCAGGCAGGCAAGCCCGTGTTTATCAGCGATGCTTTTCATCAGCTCCATGGTTAGCTGGTTATGGTCGCTTGCAATATTGGTGGTGGTGAAAACCGGGGCAAGCTCGTGCTGCGCGGGCGCGACCTCGTTGTGCTTGGTCTTGGCGTATACACCCAGCTTCCAAAGCTCTTCCTCCAGCTCTTTCATAAAAGCGGCAACCCTCTGTTTTAGCACGCCGAAATAATGGTCGTCAAGCTCCTGCCCCTTTGGCGGGCGCGCGCCGAATAATGTCCTGCCGGTATAGATCAGGTCGGGGCGTTTTAGAAACATCTCCTTGTCTATTAGAAAGTATTCCTGCTCCGGACCGACAGTCGTGCTGACACTGCGGACAGAATCCTTACCGAAGAGTTTCAGGATACGCCGCGCCTGTATGTCGATGGCCTCCATGGAGCGCAGCAGCGGCGTTTTTTTATCCAGCGCCTCGCCGCTGTATGCGCAAAATGCAGTGGGTATATACAATGTGCCATCCTTGATAAATGCGTATGATGTAACATCCCACACGGTATATCCCCTGGCTTCAAAGGTGCAGCGCAACCCGCCGGAGGGGAAGCTGGACGCATCCGGCTCGCCGCGCACAAGCTCCTTGCCGGAGAACTCCATGATGACCCTGCCGTCGCCTGTGGGCGAGATGAAGCTGTCGTGCTTTTCAGCCGTTGTGCCGGTCATCGGCTGGAACCAGTGGGTGAAGTGGGTAGCTCCCTTATCCACCGCCCAATCCTTCATGGCGCTGGCAACCACATTCGCGACCTCCAGCTCCAAATGCGTGCCCCGTGTCATTGTTTTTCTAAGCGCCTTGTAGATATCCTTGGGGAGTCGTTCGCGCATGACTGCATCGCTGAACACACGGCTTGCGAACATTTCGGGAATTTTCATTTTTTGACACCTCTCAACCAACCAGCTCAACCGCTTTCTTGATTGCGTTTTCCAACGCGTTTACAGCCTTGTCAAGATATTCCGTTGTAATGGTAAACGGAGGCAGGAAGCGGAATGTCGCCGAGTTGTTCACCGTATGCAGTATCTGAATATGGTAATCGTTGATTAGGATGCTTTCAACCAAAAGGCCGTAGAACGGCACTCCTACTTTCTCCGCTTTGTCTTCGGGTATCATGGCAAGCTCGATGCCGACCATCAGGCCGCGCCCGCGAATCTCGGTGATGATATCCGGGTATTTCTTCCAAAGCTTGTTAAGCCCGCCGATCAGATATTCACCCTTGGCTTTGACCTGATCGAGCATGTCATTCTCATAAATCCACTGGAGGGTTGCGTTTCCGGCGGCTGCGCACAGGTGGTTATCCTGATAGGTGGCAGTGTGATGGAAGCATGTTTCGGGCGACAGATACGCGGCGTTGAAGATTTCTTACTTGGCAAGGATGCCCGCGAAGGGAATCAATCCGCCGGAAACCCCCTTGGCAAACACCAGAACGTCGGGGACAACATCCTCCCATTCGATGCACCAGAGCTTGCCGGTTCTTCCCGTGCCCGCCTGAATCTCGTCGTCCACCATCAGGCAATCGTATTTATCGCACAGCTCGCGGATTTTTTTGTAATATCCCGCAGGCGGGACCTTTATGCCGTTCTCACCCTGAATAGGCTCAAAGAAGAACGCTTTATAAATCCCTTTTTTCAGTGCGGCTTCCAGCGCGGCGGCATCGCCGAACGGCACGTAGTCATGGGCGGCTGTCGGCAAGCCGGTAACCCATTGGCGCCATAAATCTTTGCCTCCCACTGTTACCGCGCCGGTAGTTTTGCCGTGAAACGCGCCCTCGCACGAGAGGATATGCGTGAGATGCGGCTTATCCCTTGTTGCAAGCTTAACGAGCTTCAGGGCGTTTTCGATGGCTTCCGCGCCGCCGGTTGCCGTCGCCATTTTGGTCAGCTGCCCGCCGGGGGAAAGCCTTGCCATGTTCGCCGCGAACGCCGCCGGCACGTTATGCAAAGATACCACGCCCATTGTAAACTGCCCGGAATCCACAACCTTGCATATTTCGCCCCATATGTAGCGGTTATTGTTACCCGCCGAGCAAACCCCCACCGCGGAAATCATGTCGATATGCTCAACGCCGTTTTCGTCATAGAATTTGAAGTCGTCCGCTTTCACAAAATACTTGCTGCTGCACATCTCCGCCCTTGTTTTGTTCATGTGCTTATACTGCATTTCTTTTGTCGTGGCTTCATTGAACCCCAGCGCGTCGTCTACGGTGTAGAATCCGGGGATTACCGATTTAATGTCTTTTTTCATGGTGATACCTCTTTTCTTTGTTGATATTCCGGTCCCCCGGGAGAACCGGAAAAAAACAAAGGCGCTGCGGATACGAAATCCACAGCGCCTTTGCTGTTAACAGAAATCATTCTACCATATTACCGCTTGCCTGTCAAGCTTTTTTTACGGGAAAATCATTTTTTCAAAACTGCCGTTACCTGCGTGCCAAAGGCCCCCTCTTTGAAGTGCCGGAGGTTGACTTTTGGCATCGATTTATTGGGACAACCCCCGCCGACTGCGGTCGGCACCCCCTTCGCGCACGAAGGGGTAAGAGCGCGGGACGCCCGGGTGTGCGTCCCTACAGCACATTATTTTTATTCCAACTGCGAAACCCGTATAGAAATTAGATTCGCTGCCTTTTCATTGCTGTGGACACAGGATAAATTTTATGGTACAATATATATGAATAAAATGGGAAGTGCTTCTATGAAAATTATCCTGCAGCGCGTATCGTCGGCGGATGTACTGATAGACGGCTGTGAGAAGCGGGGGATCGGCGGCGGCCTGCTGGTCCTGCTTGGCATTTGCGGCGGCGATACCGAGGGCATATCATCGTTCATGGCAGAGAAAACCGCAAACCTGCGTATTTTCGATGACGCGGACGAAAACATGAACCTGTCTTTGCTTGATATCGGCGGGGATGCCCTGGTGATCTCAAACTTCACGCTTTACGCGAACAGCCGCAAGGGCCGCCGCCCTTCCTTCATCGAAGCCGCCCGCCCCGAAACCGCTTTGCCCCTGTATGAGAATTTTGCCCGCGCGCTGGAATTTGCCGGGGTAAAGCGCGTGGAAACCGGGGAGTTCGGCGCGCATATGGATGTCAGCTTGACCAACGACGGTCCGGTAACTATAATACTGGACAGCGAAGAGATCATGCCCGCCGGTTACGGCGCGGCGAAAGGATAACGCACACATGAAGATAATACGCAAAATTGAGGTTTTCGGCGATTCCATATTAAAAGGCATCCAAGTAAACCCGCAGAGCAAGCGCTATCATATCAATAATAATATTGATATCGGTATGCTCAGTGACGCGTTTTCGCTTTGCATCACCAACCACTCTAAATTCGGCTGTACGGTCACTAAAGGCAAGGCCATGCTGGACAAATTCCTAAGCGAAACGAAGGGCTGTACCGCAATCTTGATGGATTACGGCGGCAACGACTGCGATTTCAAGTGGCAGTCCATCTCCGAAAACCCGGACGCGGCACATGAGCCTAACACGCCAATCGGCAAATTTACCGCAATATATACCGAGCTTATCAAGAAAATCAGCGATAAAGGCATCCGCCCCATCGTTGCGAACCTGCCGCCGCTGGAGCCGCAGCGTTATTTTGACTGGCTGAGCAAGGGCCTCAATAAAGAAAACATCCTGCGCTGGCTGGAGGGCGTCAACACGATTTATCGCTATCAGGAAAACTATTCGCGCACCGTTGAAGAAATCGCGGAAAATACCGGCGCAATGCTCGTTGACCTGCGCGGCGTATTTTTAAAGCACAGGCATATCGGGCGATACCTGTGCGAGGACGGCATCCACCCCAATACAGAAGGGCAAAGCTTGATCACGCAGGAGCTTGCCAGGTTCTGCTCCTTGGCAATGCCGACAGAACCAAAACTTGCGGGAATATAGTTACTAGGGGGTTGCAGTATGAAAATCATACATCTTGCTGTGGGGCTGCTCGGCACGAACTGTTATATTATCGCGGCAGAAAATGACAGCTGCGTAATAATCGACCCCGGCGCACAGCCCGATAAAATCGCGGGCATTGTAGAGGAAAACGGCCTTTCCCCAAAATTCATCCTGCTGACACATGGCCACCACGACCATATCGGCGGTGTGAAAAAGCTTATGTCGCTGTTCCCGGAGGCAGGGCTTAAAATCGGCGCGGACGACCTTGAAATGTTGAGCGACAGCCAAAAAAGCCTGGCTGTATTCCGCTACGGCGATGACGCGGAGTTTCTGATCGGCAGTGCGTCCAACGCTACAGAAGGGGATATCCTGTCTGCTGACGGCCTGGAATTTCGGGTTATAAGCGTCCCCGGCCATACAAAAGGCGGCGTGGCGTATCTTTGCGGCGACGCCCTTTTCACCGGCGATACGCTGTTTCGGGAGGATGTAGGACGCACGGATTTATACGGCGGCGATTATAATATACTGCGGTTCTCCCTTGCAAAGCTTGCCGCTTTACAGGGAGATTATGTCGTCTACCCCGGCCACGGCGAATTTTCCACCTTGGATTACGAACGCGCAAACAACCCCTATCTTTCCGGCAAAGTCTAATGATACTGGTTGTATCCGGCCATAGCTTCGTGTATGAAATGGAATGTGTAGTCAGGCTGTTCTTCCCCGGGGCAAAAATAGCCGTGGAAGCATCGGACAAAGGCGCCGAGAAAACCGCTGTAGCTTCGGTTTCGGACGATGGCGGGAAGCTGCGGCTGTTTACGTCACTGCGCTTGGGCGGCAGTTTTTACAGCGACAGTGCCTGCCTGCCCGGGGGTGCCCCCGTGGATGAGCGCGAGCGTGTACTTGCCGTTTTGCTTTTCGGCATCCTTGTAAAAAGTACAGGCATCCGCCCGCCGTGGGGCATACTGACAGGCGTGCGGCCTGTCCGCCTTCTGCGCGGCTGGATGGAATGCGGCCTTACGCGTGAAGGCGCGTCACAAAGATTACAAAACGATTACCTCGCGCTCCCCGATAAAACCGAGCTGGCACTTTCTGTCGCGGATATTCAAGCCCCGATCCTGGCGGATAACCTGCCGCGGGATTTCAGCCTGTATGTTTCAATCCCGTTTTGCCCGAGCCGCTGTCTTTACTGCTCCTTTGTATCACATGAAGTTCATCGCTGCGCAAAGCTGATCCCGGATTATGTGCGCCTGTTAAAGGATGAAATTCTTCTTACCGCGCAAATCGCGGCTGATTTACAGCTAAAACTGCGCGATGTTTACATCGGCGGCGGGACTCCCGCTGTTTTGGAGGCGGGGGAGCTAAACTTACTTCTCCGAACAATACGCGGCGCCTTCGACTTGTCCTGCCTGACGGAATTTACGGTTGAAGCAGGCCGCCCCGATGCCATCACCCCTGAAAAGCTGAAAACCCTGCGCGAAAACGCGGTGAACCGTATCTGCGTAAACCCGCAGACCATGGACGATACGGTCCTTGCGGCGATCGGCAGGGACCACACCGCCGCCCGGGTAAAAGAAGCGTTTATTCAAGCAAGGGAAGCGGGTTTCCGGTGGATAAACATGGACCTTATCGCAGGGTTGCCCGGTGACGGCGGCGCGGCGCTTGACCGCAGTATAGATGAGGTTTTGGCGCTCTCGCCGGAAAATATCACGCTTCATACACTTACCGTCAAGCGCTCATCCGATTTGCGCGGCCTAGAAAGCGCATTTGAGGAATTGCCTGGGCTTCAGCCCGCCGTGTCCCGCGCCCACGGTAAGCTAATTGCATACGGCTACCGTCCTTTCTATCTCTACCGGCAGAAGGGCACGCGGCAGAACCTGGAGAACGTAGGCTTTGCGAAACCGGGCTTTGAAAGCCCCTATAATATTTTTATCATGGAGGAGACCCGTACGGTTTTGGCTGTCGGGGCGGGCGCGGTTACAAAGCTGTGCGCCCCCGGGCGCATAGAGCGTGTGTATAACTTTAAATACCCATATGAATACATCTCAAGGTATGAAGAGCAGTGTGCGCGAAAAGCTGAGATTAAAAGATTTTATTTGGAGGGATTATGCGGGAAATCAACGAGAAAAAATACTCCGCCGTAAATATAGCGGACATTTCAGCCATGGCTGAAAATGACCCTGAAGATTTAGTGCGCCGCTCCGAAGAATACTACAACAACCAGGTTGCCCGCGCCGCCGGCACCATCCGCGAGGGCAAGGAAACCACAAGGCCCTATAAATATATCCTGCTGTGCGGCCCGTCGGCATCCGGCAAGACAACAACGGCGCACAAGCTCAAACAACGCCTGATCGACCAAGGTGTCGGCGCGCGCGTGCTTTCCATGGACAATTTCTTCAAGGGCATGATGCACTATCCAAAGCTTGCAAACGGCAGCCCGGATATGGAATCTGTCCACTGCCTTGACCTGGACCTTCTCAATGAAAGCTTCAGCGAGCTTACCCGCCGCGGCAATTCTTGGTTCCCGCAATTCGATTTCAACAGCCAGGAACAGCGCCTCCGCAGCCATTATGTAGAGCTGGGCGATAACGACGTGCTGATCATGGAGGGCATCCACGCGCTTAACCCGATGGTGCTTTCCAGCGTACCGCCCCAGACAGTCTTTCGGATCTATGTCAGCGTGCGCACAAAATTCGTGGAGGGCGACGAAAAAGTCCTCGTCCCCAAGGATATCCGCCTTCTGCGCCGTATGGTGCGGGATTCTAAGTTCCGCAACTATCCCGCTGTATACACTCTGCGGTACTGGGACACTGTCGTAGCCGGGGAGAAAAAGAACATCGACCCCTTCCGCGACGACGTTGACCTTAAAATCGACAACACAATTGATTACGAGGCCTGTGTGTGGCACCACCTTTTGCGCGAGGTCATCCCAACTGTCGGCGAAGAAGATTTTGAGGAGTTCCCGCAGATGGAACGCGTGCTGACAGCCCTCGGGCGCTTCCCTGCCATTGACCCAAATTTGATCCCGTCTGACAGCCTGCTCCGGGAGTTTATCGGGTAAAGGGCACGGTTTAATCAAATTTTAATCGCACGCCGCCATTTTTTTACGAAATATAAATGCTAATTTGCGTGATATCGTGTATAATGGCATCAGCGCCATAAAAAATAGGAAAGAGGGATTGATGTATGGGCAAATTTGAAGACGCCTTTGACGAATTCATTGAAAAGGCAAGGCAGGCCGCGGATATAGCGGGTAAAAAAACCACGGAGATGGTGGAGTACGGCAAGCTGAAATACAAGGCAAAGACGGTCGCCTGGGACATCGAGAAGGCGTACACAAAGCTGGGCGCGCTGGTCTATGAATCCCGCAAAAGCGGCGAGAGCTGTGAGGACGCGGTCGGGCTGGCGGTGGAGGCGATCGACGCGCTAAACGAAAAGCTCGACGAGCTTGAGGACCTGCTCGCCGAAGTCAAGAGCAGCAGCGTAAAAGAAACGCGCGCCAAACCCAAGGACGCCGACGAGGAGCCGGCCGCCCCGGAAGAAGAGCAATAACACCACATCCTCAAAAAAGTGCTGGCTTAGCCAGCGCTTTTTTGCTGTATACCGCATATATCAAAAGCCCATAATACTACAGGTATATGTGAATAAATAAGATATTTTGATGTAAATTTCACAAAAAGCCCGATTTCTTCCCGATTTCAAGAAAAAAGTTGTAAAAATACTTGAATTATTTAATTGTTTAGGGTAAGATAGGTAAGGTTTCTGTTTTACGGCATCAAAAATCCGGGAAGATTAATCATGCAGTTTACCCTAAAGGAAAAATACGGCATAGGCGACCTGCTGGAGATTGTCGCGCTCCTGCGCTCCCCGGGCGGCTGCCCGTGGGACAAGGAGCAGACGCACCTGTCCATCCGCCGCAACTTCATCGAAGAAACTTACGAGGCTGTGGAGGCGATCGACAGCGGCGACAATGCGCTGCTTCTCGAAGAGCTGGGCGATGTGCTGTTGCAGGTGCTGTTCCATACGCAGATCGAAGCAGAGCAGAATACCTTCACCTTCGATGATGTATGCGACGGCGTCTGCAAGAAAATGATCCGCCGCCACCCGCATATTTTCCCGGATGCCGCAAATGAAACAGCGGCCGGCGATGTTAGGACACCCGATGATGTCCTGCGTAACTGGGATGCCATTAAGCAGGCCGAAAAAAACCAAAGCTCCTTCTCGGACACGCTTAGAAGCATACCCTCCGCCCTGCCCGCGCTGATACGGGCGGACAAGCTCCAAAGCAAAGCGGCGAAATCGGGTTTTTACGGGGATAGCCGAGAGGAAGCCATAGCTGACATCAGGGGCGGGCTGGACAAGCTTGAAAATGCCGTTGAGCAAAGCGGTAACGCGGTATCCGATGAAATCGGCGGCCTGCTCTTTGCGGCGGTAAATCTGGCAAGGCATTTCGGCACGAACCCCGAGGACGCGCTCTCAAAAGCATCGGCGCGTTTTATAGAACGCTTCGCAAATAAATAATAATATCAGGAGGTAGTTACACATGACAAAGGCAGAGTTAATCAGCGCGGTTGCTGAAAAGTCCGACCTCACAAAAAAAGACAGCGAAAAGGCGGTATCCGCGGTAATCAGCGCGATCACCGAGACCTTGGTGGCGGGGGACAGGGTATCCCTTGTCGGCTTCGGGACATTTGAAGTAAAGAACCGCTCCGCGCGCAACGGCATCAACCCCCGCACAAAAGAGCCAATGCCAATCCCCGCAAGCAAGCTCCCCGCTTTCAAGGCCGGTAAAGCCCTTAAGGAAGCCGTAAGCGGTAAATAGTTTTTTTAAAACAAAAAATAATGGGGGTGCCGCTTGGCATCCTCATTGTTGTGCGTAATACTAATCTCCGTTAGAAATGAGGACAAAAAATCTTCGCAAAACCCATAACCGAAAGCTTTTGCTCGATTTTTTGTCTATTTCTTAAACGGATATTAGTATAAAGGGGTACAGCTATGACATACGATGAAGCACTATGCTTTATAAACAGTATCCCGGCCTTCGGCAAAGTGCCGGGCAGGATGGAAACGCTGCTGGATATGATGGGCAGGCCGCATGAGCGCCTGCGCTTCATCCATGTTGCGGGGACAAGCGGCAAAGGCTCAATTTGCGCGATGTTAAGCCATATATTGTGCGAAGCCGGTTATAAAACCGGCCTGTACATCTCCCCCTATATCGTGGAATTCAGGGAGCGCATACAGGTTTCGGGCGAAATGATCCCGCAGGATGACCTAACCGCCCTTGTACAGTGGGCGCGCCCGTTTTACGACGAAATGTCCCGCCGTGGCCTGCCTGTCACTATGTTTGAACTCGTCGCCGCGATGGCGTTCGAGCATTTCCGGCGCGAACAATGCGATATTGCCGTGCTGGAGGTAGGCATGGGCGGGCTGTACGACTCCACGAATGTTATCGGTACCCCGCTGGTGTCTGTGATCGGGTCAATCGGGATCGACCACTCGCAGTATTTAGGCAACACAATCGGGGAGATCGCACTGCACAAATGCGGGATCATAAAGCGCGGCGGCGTAACGGTAAGCTATCCGCGCCAGCGCCCGGAGGCTTTGGCTGTTATTAAAGGACGCTGTGCCGAAGAGGGAAACCCGCTCCTTATCCCCGCCGATGCCGAAATTGTAAAAACAGGCGCGCACGGTTCCGATATTATTTGGGGCGGTATGCCTGTACACATCCCGCTGGCAGGCGGGCATCAGGTACTCAACGCGCTGACCGCCCTGGAAGCAGTCCGCGCGCTGGGGCATACATCCATGAAGGTGACAAAGCAAAACATCGCGGACGGCATGGCAAAAGTAAAATTCCCGGCACGGTTTGAAATCATCGGGGACAGCCCTGCTGTAATCTTGGACAGTGCGCATAACTTTGACAAACTGCGCTCGCTCGCCGATACGCTCCCGCTTTTAAAAAGCCGAAAAATCCACGGCGTAATAGCTATGATGAGCGACAAAACCGATGTCCCCGCCTCTTTGGGGCAGATACTGCCGCTGATGGAAAGCGTCACAGCCACCACTGTGCCGGGCTGGCGGCGCGCCTTCCCGCCGGAAAAGCTTGCGGGAATCTGCCGCACAATGCACGGTAAAGTGCATTACAGGGATACCCCGGAGGATGCCTTTGCGCACGCGGTTTCCCTTTGCAAAGACGGGGACGCGGTGCTTGTATGCGGCTCGATGTATATTATGACAAGCTTGCGGCCGATTGCGTTGGCGCGTGTCACATAGATTCAGGCGCGCTGATTTTAAGCAGTGTGAGCAGGTTGTAAAACACCGTCTTAGCCGCCAGGCACAGGGCGATACGCGCCTGCATGAGTTTTTCGTCCCCGCAGCGCACATGGCAGGCTGTGTAGAATTTATGGAACTGCCCGGCGAGCTCTGTTAGGAAATGCGCAAGCCTTGACGGGTCGCGCCGTACAGCGGCCTTGATGATCTCGCCGGGGTACTGCGCCAGAAGGCGGATAAGCGCGGTTTCCTCCGCCGTACAAAGCAGGCCCGGCTCCTGCGCGGAAGCTGTGCGTATTTCCACGCCGTCCTCTTTTAATTTTTTTATGATGCTGCAGATACGCGCGTGGGCATACTGCACGTAGTAAACAGGGTTTTCCGGCGTTTGACTGACAGCCAGGTCCAAGTCAAAATCAATTGGCGCGCCCATCCCCTGCCGTATGAAAAAGAACCGCGCGGCATCGACAGGTATCTCGTCAAGCAGGTCCGCAAGCGTAATTGCGCGGCCGGTGCGCTTGCTCATGCGGTATGGCAGCCCGTCCTTCACCATATTCACGAACTGGAAGATTAGAAGCTCAAAATTCGTGTTCTCCACCCCAAGCGCGGATACGGCGTTTTTCAGCCTTGCAACCTGGCCGTGATGGTCCGCGCCCCATAAATTGATGACCGTGGAGAACCCCCTTTCCACGAATTTGTTGTAGTGGTAGGCAATATCAACCGCAAAGTAAGTGTACAGGCCGTTGCGGCGGACAAGCACCTCGTCCTTTTCGCCGCCGAGCTTTGTAGCCTCAAACCAAACGGCCCCGTCCTTCTCGCAGGTAAGCCCTTTTTCTTTTAGGATGGATATGACCTTCGCGATTGTGCCTTTGTCGTGCAAAATGCTTTCATAAAACCATATCTGATAATTGACCCTGTATTTTAGCAGGTCATCCTCCATGCGCTGGATGTTTCTGGGCAAGCAGTAGCCAAGCAGCGCCTTTCGGCGGTCTTCGCTGTCCATGCCCAATAATTCCTCACCGAAGCGCCCCGCGCACTGCACGGCGTAATCTTTTATGTCTTCGCCCTGATAGCCGTCTTCAGGGAACTGCACGGCATCCTCGCCCAAAAAGTGCTGCATATATCGCGCTTCAAGAGAATAGCCGAATTTCTCAAGCTGGTTCCCCGCGTCGTTCACAAAAAATTCGCGCGTTACGTCGTAACCGGCGGCGTCCAGCGCCCCTGCAAGCGTGTCGCCCAAAGCTCCGCCCCTGGCGTTCCCCATGTGCATAGGTCCGGTGGGGTTGGCGGAAACGAACTCTACCATCACCTTTTCGCCGTTGCCGTAGTTGGTGTGTCCGTACATATCGCCAAGCTCAAGCACGGTGGAAACGACGCGCGAAAACCACTCGCGGCGGAAAAATAAATTTATAAAGCCCGGGGCCTTTGCCGCTGCCCTTACAAAAAAGCTGCCTTCAAGCGAAAGCTCATCCACAACCGCCTCTGCTATATCAAGCGGTTTTTTCCGCATAACCCGCGCGCACGCCATCGCCGCGTTGGCGGCAATGTCGCCGTTAGACGGATCCGCCGGTATCTCTACCGTGAAATCCGGCAAAACGGCGACGGGAAGCGCGCCGCTGTCCATCGCCCGCCCAAAAGCGGCAATTATGCGCTCACGTGCATCCTCCATCGCGCGGTAGATTAGGTCCTTACATACGGTTTGGTTTGTGTCCATTTCTTTACACAGCCCCTTTACTGCTCATATACATGAATATACATCTCATTCTCGCTTGCCAAAAGCGAGTTTATATCCAGCGAATACCTAAACGACACATTGCCGCCGCGCTCGCCCAGCGTGGATGTGACCGACGAGCCGCTCACGCCGATTGTCATGTCGCCGTACCCCATATTGCACCTGCTCTGGTGCCTTACGCCTTTTTGCACGACAAGCCCGACCCCCGCGCCCCCTGTACGCTCCACACGGACCGTGCCGCCCTCGACAATTACCGTTGTACGGCAGTCCCCGTAGCCCGTGGCCTCGCTTTCGTTGTAGCAGATATGGTACGCTTCACCTTTTTTGAAATAGCTGCCCGTTGTGAACATCTCAATGACCTCGGGCGAGTCGCCTTCACAGCCATAAATGCCTTTTATGCTTATCAGCGCTTCTTTTTTCATTTTCCCATTCCGCCCCAAAAAGTTACAGGTCGTCAATATCAACATATTGAGTGGAGCTTTCTATATCCTCGAATAAAAAGTTCCTTGCCACCGCGACAAAATTATCGACGGTATCCGTTACAATATACCGCGCACAGCCGCTTTCGCGCGCCGCAAGCAGGTCGTTTTCCCACAGCATTACCTTCAGCTCATGCGCGGCGGCGGCCCCCGCGTCTACCAAGCTGACCTTGTAATCAAGCGCTTCGTTTATCATGTCGTATAAAATCGGGTAATGTGTACAGCCGAGGATCAGCGTATCAACTTCTTCGCGGATAAAAGGCGCAAGGTAATACTCAAGAGCCTGCCGCGTGATTGGGTTGCCCGGCTCTGTCATGCCGTTTTCCACAATGGGGACGAGAAGCGGCGCGGCATTCCCGATAAGCTGCGCGCTTGGCTGTATCGTCCTGAGCGCCTTGCCGTACGCGCCCGAGCGTATCGCCGCCATTGTCGCCATGACCCCGATCCTGCCGCCCTGGCTCTGCGCGCAGGCGGCGCGGGTCGCCGGCATTACAATGCCGTGATAGGGCGCGTCTATACCGGCGGACGCGATATCCTTTTCCGTGACATTGGTGCAGACAGTCCCGCACGCCGCCAAAATAACTTTTACGTCATGGGTAAGCAGGTAGCGCATATTCTGCACCGCGAATTTTACAATCGTCTGCTTTGAACGGCTGCCGTATGGCACGCGCCCGGTATCGCCGAAGTACACGATATCCTCCCCGGGCAGGATTTTGCGCAGCTCCCGCACTGCGGTAAGCCCGCCCACGCCGGAGTCGAACACGCCGATTGGCCTGTTGTCCATATGACCACCCCATCGGTAAGATTAGTATAAGTTATACGAACAGCCCAAGTGTAGTATACCATATTGCGGCACATAACCGCAACACCGCAAAAAATTTATGTTGACGTGCCTGTAAAAATATGTTATAGTGTTTATACCTCTAAAAAGGGTTTATTTTTTTGCGTGGGCAAACACCGCAAAACCGCAGTCCCCGCGCCGCCTTTTGAGGGAGGCAATCACCAATATAATAGGAGGTGCCGTATGAGGGTAAAGGTCACACTAGCTTGCTCGGAGTGCAAGCAGCGCAATTACAATTCGATGAAAAACAAAAAAAACGACCCCGACAGGCTTGAGCTTAACAAATACTGCAAGTTTTGCAGGAAGCACACGTCTCACCGGGAAACAAAGTAGGAAGGCAGGGGATCGTTTTGGCACAAGCGGCTAAAGAAAAACCGGGCCTGATAGCAAAGCTTAAAAAATCCGTGCGGGATATGCGCGGGGAGCTTAAGCGGGTCGTCTGGCCGTCCAAAAAGCAGACGATTAACAACACCGGCATCGTCCTTATGTTCATGGCGATTATGGCAATAATAATCGGTCTTTTCGACACAGGGCTTACCAGCTTGATACGTCTGTTCCTGGGAGTGTAGAGCTATATGCCGGATCTGAAATGGTATGTCATCCACACATATTCGGGGTATGAGAATAAAGTTGCGTCCAGCATCGAGAAGGCGGTGGAAAACCGCGGGATGCAGGAGCTGATCACCGAAGTCCGTGTGCCCACGGAAACTGTAGTGGAAATAAAAGACAGCAAGAAAAAAGAAGTAGAGCGCAAGGTTTTCCCCGGTTATGTCATGGTGAAAATGGAAATGACCGACGAAAGCTGGTATGTCGTGCGCAATATACGCGGCGTAACGGGCTTTGTCGGGCCGGGCTCCAAGCCGGTGCCGCTCACTGACGCGGAGGTTTCCAAGCTTGGCGTAGAAAAGCGCGAGATCGTCGTTAACTTTGAAGTGGGCGACTCCCTCAAGGTTGTAGACGGCTATCTGGACGGCTTTATCGGGGTGGCAGATTCCATTGAGCCGGAAAACGACATTGTCAGGGTCATGGTATCCATGATGGGCAAGGACGTTTTGGTAGAGCTTGCGCTGGACCAGGTAGAAACACTCAGCAGATAAACGACTTGTAAAGGGAGATATAAATGGCACAAAAAGTAATAGGCTATATAAAACTGCAAATACCCGCGGGGAAAGCAACACCCGCGCCCCCGGTCGGTCCGGCGCTGGGTCAGCATGGGGTAAACATCATGGCGTTTACCAAAGACTTTAACGAGCGCACAAAAAATGACATGGGGCTTATCATCCCCGTAGTCATCACCGTATACGCGGACCGTACCTTCAGCTTTATCACGAAAACGCCCCCCGCCGCAGTGCTGCTTAAAAAAGCCGCCGGGCTGGAAAAAGCGTCCGGTGTACCTAACAAGGATAAAGTAGGCAAGGTGAGCATGGAGCAGGTAAGGCAGATCGCGGAGCAGAAAATGGCCGATCTTAACGCCGCCAATATCGAGAGCGCCATGCGCATGATCGCCGGTACCGCTAGGTCTATGGGATTGGAGGTTGCACAGTAATGAGATACGGCAAAAAATATCAGGAGAGCGCAAAGACATTTGAAAAGCACGCGCTCCATACAGCCGCAGAGGCATTGGATATCTGCCAAAAAACCGCCAAGGCAAAGTTTGACGAAACCGTGGAGCTTCATGTCCGCTTGGGCGTGGATTCCCGCCACGCCGACCAGCAGGTGCGCGGCGCGGTTATTTTGCCTAACGGCACGGGCAAATCCGTGCGCGTGCTGGCGTTTGCCCGCAACGAGGCCGCAGACCTTGCAAAAGAGGCCGGCGCGGAATTTGTAGGCGCAGAGGATATGATGCAAAAAATCCAGACCGAGGGCTGGCTGGATTTCGATGTTGTTATCGCGTCCCAGGACATGATGGGTATAGTCGGCCGCCTTGGCAGGGTGCTTGGCCCCCGCGGGCTTATGCCTAACCCCAAGGCAGGCACAGTCGTACCCGCCGCCGAAGTCGGCAGGGCGGTGACCGAGGCAAAGGCAGGCAAGATCGAATACCGCCTTGACAAAACCAATATCATCCACTGCCCGATCGGCAAGGTTTCATTCGGCACAGATAAATTGCAGGAAAACCTGGACGCGCTGATGGACGCTATTGTAAAAGCAAAACCCGCCGCCTCAAAGGGACAGTATGTCCGCAGCTGCGTGGTTGCCACCACAATGGGCCCGGGCGTTAAGATCAACCCCGGCAGGTTTGTCCCGGCATAGTATTTTACACGATAACGCCGCTGTGTATACAGCGGCGTTTGTTTTTAGCAATCACCCCGTGCGCGACACATCCCGAATCTCGAGCAGCTTTGTCTTCAGCTCCGTTTCTATCTTCACAAGCTCATGCTCAGCGGCGCGGCGTTTGTCGCGGCCGTCCTGCTGGATGCTAAGCACCTCGTCGAGCGTTTCGATAAGCGACTGGTTCGTATGCCGCAGCGTTTCTATATCCACAATGCCCCTTTCTGATTCCCTTGCGGCTTCTACAGTGCCGGTTTTAAGAAGGTCGGCGTTCTTTTTGAGCAAGTCATTTGTGATATCCGTGACCGCCCTTTGTGCGCGTATCGCCTGTGCGGAATGCGCAAGCCCCAAAGAAAGCACCATCTGGTTTTTCCAAAGAGGTATTGTGTTGGCGATGGAGCTTTGGATTTTCTCGATCATCACGCTGTCGTTTGCCTGCACAAGCCGTATCTGCGGGCCCATTTGGATGCAAATATTGCGTGTCAGTTCAAGGTCGTGCAGCTTTTTGTCAAAACGGTTACAGCGGTCGGCAAGGTCGTTTGCCGCCTGGGCGTCCTCGGGCTTGCCTGTTGTACGCGCCCTGTCCTGGAGCGCGGGAAGCTCCGTGTTCAAAACATCGGTCAGCTTTTCGCGCCCCGCCAGTATATACATTGTAAGCTCTTTGTAGTAGGCAAGGTTCATGTCGTACATCCTGTCCAGCATTGCAACGTCCTTTAGTAGCACCATCTTATGCCCTTCAAGCGAGCCGGTGATCTTGTCCACGTTTTTTTCCACGCTGTCGTATTTAATCTTAAACTGCTGGAGCTTGTTTGTATTTTTCTTGAAGATGCCCATAAAGCCTTTGGCTTCCTCATCCGCATTAAAGCCGCGCAGCTGCGAAACAAGGCTGCCGACCATTTGACCGACCTCGTCCATATCTTTTGTGCGCACACCGGCGAGGGCGCTTTCCGAAAAGCCCAGCATCTTTTTTTGCGCGCCGGAGCCGTATTGAAGCATCTGTGTAGAGTTGCTGATATCTATTTGGCTGATAAAACTGCGGACCTGCGCCTTTTCTTCCTCGTTAAGGCTTGCTTCCATATCAAGCGGGCGCGGCGCGGCGGAAGCGGCGCTTTCTTCGCTTTCCTCCGATAAAGTCAGGACAGGCGCGGCGAGCGCCTCTACCTCGGAAAAATCATCGAGCGTAAGCTTTGGGACCGCGCTTTCATTTGTGTTCATATCAAAAATCTCCCTTTCTATTCCGGTTCCGCCCGGTTGATCATGCCTTCCATCACCGCGACATCCGCCGCGATATCAATATTCTTGTCCCTGTATAAATCGTTTAGCTGCTGGCGGAATGTAAACAGTATGCCGTCCATGATCCCCTCGATCTTCTTCATGGATTCTATTATATTTTCGCCTTTTACCGCTTGGCGGTTAAGCTCCATGTAATTGCGCAGAAGCTTTGTTGTTGTAGGCAGGTAATACCCCACGAACTGCCGTATTTGCTTTGCCTTATCCGGGTGCTTTTTGACATAGTCAAAAATCTGGCGGGTGATACTCAACAGCTCGCTTACCGGCCCGGCTAATTTCTCATCCCCTATATCTTTTTCCAGCTCTATAAGCCCGCCCATTTGCTTAAGCCCGTCTGTGAGGAGGCTGTCGGTTTCCTCTACGCCGGTTTTTACGGGTTCCGGTTTATACGGCTTATGTTCGGCCGTATGCCGGCTTATCACAATTTTTTTCGGAAGGATTGCCGTACTGATTACAAAAGCAAGCACCGCCAGCACACCGGCTATAACAAATTGCGGACGCAGGGAAGGCCCGCCGAAAACCAGCATATATGGTACAAATACCGCCGCAAAGAAAACGAACCCCGCGCGTGAACGGCGGCTGCTTTTGCGCAGCGTAACATCAGGGCCGGAAATAACCGTGCCGGAATTTTTTTTGCCGTCCGCTAAAACCAGCGTGGATTCTGTGATGCCGTAGCCGCTCCAATAACGGCTGTTTATTGTAGCGCTGATATCCGAAAAAACATCGGATGGCGTGCGGTGAAGCTCCTCCGAAAGCTGTTTTACCGTAACCGCCGCCGACCGCGCCATAACAACCCGCGCAAGCTTGCGGTATTTTTCGTAAACCACACAGCCCCAGATACCTTGGCATAGTATAAGCGCGGACACAACCAGCGCCGCCATTGCGAAAAGCGATGAGAAGCTGCCGCTCCACCAAGCCTGCCCCTCCAAAAAGCGGGTTACCGCAAAGGATATTACAAACATAATGCTGAGGAAGCTGCCCAGCACAATCTGCAGCACCGCGATAGTCAGCGACGCAGAAGGCGAGCGGTAGTTTAGCCTGTTAATTTTCATAGCCGTGATCTCCCCTGATTTTCTCTTCATTGTTTGATATAAGCATATCAAACAGCTAGGGGCAAGTCAATTAAAGGCAAATTAAAATCGGATTTATTTCTAGCCAAGTTTCGGCTTGCCGGGGATGTGAAGGCAATTCGTAATGCATAATTAAAAAACACCCGTTCCACTCTCTTTAAAAAAGAGGGTAAAGATACAACAAGATTTATTCTATCATTCAAAAGCACAAATCTACAAAGGCAAGCAGGCACAAACTTAAAGGAAAGAGCGACACCGGAAGCGCCCGCGCACGTAATTACAGCGGAAAAAGTATTTGATAATCTTTTATTCCTAATACCTTTTTTCGCGTTCTAGCCCTGGAGCTTGGCTCGGCTGAGCGATTGGGCGGATTATAGGGCAAAGCATATGACGTGCGCGATGAAAGGCACAAAGCCATGTGATTTGTCGGAGCGGGGGGTTCGGGGGCGTCCCCCGGCGCGTTTTGGTTACTTTGCCGCT
>Ga0099364_10004443_pt1 | contig 21256 bp, 41 predicted proteins | sample TergutTh196P3_FD_73070 | JGI IMG/M metagenome (GOLD analysis project Ga0099364, IMG submission 73070) | Microcerotermes parvus P3 segment gut microbial communities from Pointe-Noire, Republic of the Congo - Th196 P3 | ecosystem: Host-associated > Arthropoda: Insects > Digestive system > Gut ... | reverse complement strand
ATAAGCAGATGGGCGACCTTTTAAAGATGCTTCTTTTTCTATGATTTTTTCCTGTTTTTGAGAGCGATTTTTGTTATACTCAATAGCCTCATAGTACCGTCTCTTCATTGTGCCTTTTGAGACATTGTCCCAAATTGTCTCAAAATGTCTCAAAGCATCGCCTCTGCCCGCATGTTTATTTTCACGCAGCCAATCGGCTATTTCGACAGCCATAACCTCTTTCGCACATGTCGCACTCTTGCTCATTCTAAAGTATTCGTATCGCAATTATCGTCAAACATCACCTTCGCAAGGTCAAGACAACTCTCCAACTCGCGAGTTTCTGACTTTAACTCCAAGTATCGCTGTTTAACAGAACTTTTTGTTGTCGATTCAAGGGTGTCTTCAATCGTATAGAGTTCGCCCCTTTTCCTTTTTAATCTCTTCTCTAATACCTCTATATACGTCATCGTTATCGGTTTCATAGGCTCAAATTTTAAATTTGCGCCAAAGTTACTACTTATTATTTTATTAACCCCAAAAACTCATCTCTTACTTCTTTTTCGGCAAAAACGCCACGTATTGCCGAAGTAATCATCTTACTCTGCTGCTTTTCTACTCCGCGAGAGGTCATACACAGGTGCTGCGCATCGCAAACCACCATGCAGCCCTTTGAATTGACGTGCGCCATAATATCGTCCGCAATCTGCCCTGTCATGCGTTCCTGAATTTGCAGGCGACGCGCGTAAATATCCACAAGCCGTGCCAACTTTGATATACCTACTACTTTTCCGTTGGGAATGTAGCCAATTGATATCTTTCCAGTGAATGGCAAAAAATGATGTTCGCAGGTAGAGTAAAACTCCACATCTTTAAGAATAACCATCTCATCGCACGACCCATCGGCAAAGTTCGTTAAAAGTACATCTTCGGGCTTTTGACCGTATCCGCAAAACAACCTGTCCCAACTTTTGCGTATTCGCGCGGGCGTGTGTTTCAGCCCCTCGCGCGTTGGGTCTTCGCCTATGTATTGCAACATTCTAATCAAGTGGCTTTCTATGTCCGTTTCCTTTTCATCGGGGAATACAAGCCAATCATTTTCCTCTTCCTTGTAAGCGTAATACGTTACTTTGTTGAATAAGCCGTTCTTTACGCACAGTACCGCCTTATCTTGACTGTATTCCGACAGCGTTCTCCCGCTATCTGTCAAATCATCAAAAATCAAGGTTTTGTCTGTGATTTTTTCCTTTTCTACCTCTAATGGTAATCGAAGGATTTGCGAGAGGAGAATACCGCCATAATATCCGCCCCTTGGTATTGGGTATATTTTATCGTATTTTTCTGGCTGTATTTGCTTCCACAAACGACATATACCTATTTCGATATCTTTGTGCGTTAATCGTGTTTTCATTTGATGTTTAATAATTTATGTAATTGAACTGACAGCCGCCATTGCGGATAAATTTTTATCTGTTCCAGGCAATAATTGATATTCTCTTGAGATGCGTCAATAGGGCTTAAAAAATAGTAAGCCGCCGTCGGAAGATGTGACATTTTAGGAATAATATCGCCCACTTTGATAGGCAATCTGATTTCATCAACAAGCATTATGTCATTTTCGTCAAATGCGTCCCTATCTACTTTTTTTGGACTTAAAGATACGTAATCAATGTGTCGTATCGGGATTTTTCTTGTTCCGTTTGTCTCAATGTGGTTGTAATAACCCTTAAAACGCCTTACTATCTCGTCAGTCAATTGAAGTGTTGGCTCCCCGCCCGTCCAAATGATGTTTCTGCATCTATACTCCGCTACTTTTTGCCGTATCTGCTCGATAGTCATTTCGGTATACTCTTCGTGTTTGGTATCACAAAACGCACAATTCAGATTGCAGCCCGACAGCCTGACAAAAACGGCAGGCATACCCACATTTGCGCCTTCGCCCTGAATGGAGTAAAAAATCTCGTTTACTTTTAGTTTAATATCTTTCATACCATGCAATATTATTTTTACTCTCCTTCACCATTACCTTGTAACAATGCGGGATAAGTTCGCATATATACTTCGCAATATTTTCGGCTGTCGGATTAAACCATAATGCCTTGTTCAGGTCTTTGTGGTCTATCGCATTGGTTATTAGTCCTTTGATTAGCGCAAAATCCACAACCATTCCGTTTTCATTTAGCGTTGTCGAGCGGCAATAAACATCAATTATCCAATTATGCCCATGCATATTTTTACAAGGGCTGTCGTAACTCAAATTCAGTTTGTGAGCCGCTGAAATTTCTAATCTTTTCTTTACTGTGAACATATCTATACATTTAATTAATGACACTCATATACTGTTTCGTCTATTATTTCCGCCTCTATGAAGGCTTGTTTTCTATTGATACAACTGCTGCATTTTCCGCATTGCTTTTCGCCTGACGTATAACACGACCACGAGGCAAAAAGCATTTCTTTGTCTACGCAATATGCCGCTTTTATAAGTTCCACCTTGCCTGTGTTTATCATAGATGGCGCTTTTATCTCTACTTTTTTGTCGCTTCTGAATGTCCCGAAGTCCATTGCTAACTGAAACGCTTTGTAAAACTCCGGCGAATTGTCGGGAAACATCCTCTCTCCGTCTATTTCTACACAATCGTCTGTGTGACTTCCGAGCCAAACCTCGTCGAGCCCGTTAGAATAGGCGTATATCATTGCTATTTGAAGAAACAGGGCGTTTCTCAACGGCACGACAACGGTTTTATTGTACTCTCCGCTAACCTGTTCATCGGGACTTGTTAGTTGCGTTGTTCCGAATATCTGCGACAGTCCGCTTATATCGGCTTGTATGTGGTTAAGGTTGTATTTCGTTGCCAATTCTTTAACAGCTTCGAGTTCCCGCGCTGCCTTTTGTCCGTAAAAGAACGACATAACAGACACTTTGTTGTTAAAAGCTGCATGTGTCAGTGACAGCGCAACTGACATCGAATCTAATCCTCCCGAACATATTACTAATATCTTTTTCATATCATTACAAATATTTTTCTGCATATTTCTGAAATTTAACCCATTCGTTGAAATTGTGAACATTTACTGTCTTATAATCAATAGCCCTCTTGCCTTTGGGGGGAGAGTACATTGTCATTTTGTTGCCGTCAAATAGCCATATTTTTCCGTACGTTGCGCCCGACAGCCACGATGTAGAATCGACACTGTCAAAATTCAGGCGCTTCAATAACTGTGTCTGCGTAAACCCTAATCCGTGTATTTTTTTGCCTTTTTTGTGCGCAGTATCAATGAATTTCTTGAGCACTTCCGGTTTTTTTCTTGACAACGCGCCTTGTTTTGTTCTGGGCGTTATACCAAGCGAAACAACAGGGTATTCTTCGCACATCATCTCAAAATACTCCCACCCTCTGCTTGCATGCCAGCACGGTATAGGCTGAATGCCGACGCCGTCTTCTATCTGTTTTCGATAGTATTCAACTTTTTCAAGTCCTACAACGCAGTCAATATCCATCTCAAAAAACCGTTTTTGTCCGGTATAATTGATGAATTGGATATACTTTTTTACGTAATTGTCCCAGTCGTATGACTTTGCCTTTTCGGGATTTTTGAACGTGGAAAATGCGCCGCTGTCTAATATATGCTTTTCCTGATACACATAATCGCCGAACTTTCCGTCTTTGTGTTCAAAAAAGGAGCTCAAGAGCCATATATCGTCTGTTTTGCCAGTATGGTGCTTTTCAAAAGATTTATATGCTGCTAAATACACTGTCATATCATTTTTCGCTTATTTTGGTTCCACAGTTTGGGCATATTATGGGCGTTTTTTCTTTTTTAGTGTCGTCTTGTTTGAAAAACGCATCAATATCTACATCGGACGTGTCTATAAAATCAACGCCTAACTCAACAATATCAATATCAAACTCCTCTACTGCTATTTCCTGTATCAGGTCAATATCCAGATTTATGTTCTGTTTTGCGGTAGTGTTGGCTAATAAGGCTGCCTCATGATAACGTTTGGTGCCGCTGCGAATATCTGTGCGCCGCAAAACAACCGGACGACTACCGTCAATATCTACTACGATAGGCTCGGCATCGCCTAATACCTCGCTAAAATTTTCTTGACGTGCATTGCCGGTGATTATCTTGTCATCGCTCGAAACCGTTACCGCTTCTATAACGCCTACCGTTTCGATGGACTTTTTTAATAACTCCATTCCGGCTTCGGTATGACGGTTGAAGTTGCGGTCATCCTGCGCAAAGTCTGATATTTTTATACTTTTGCTCATTTTTTATGCTACTTTCTTACAAAGGTTATACATCTCATCGACTAACTCCTTCACATCGTTTTCAAAAAGTTTTGCTGCTAATTCGTACAATTCCGGGACTTTACCCATAACCGTATCGGCGTAGTCGAGTTCGTCAATTTCAGTGTTGTTTTTTTTGTTATACTCATCGACTTTTTTCTTTAAATCAAAGCCCAAACCAAAGCAAACAAGTTCAAATTCCCTGAACAACATCCACCCCTTTTCAGCATCTTCCTCTTTTGTGCTATCTACTAATGCACGCAGAAGCCTCTTTTTGTCTATAAGTAATATCCTCTTGTTCATTTTATTGCATATAAAATTCCAAACACGTTTTTGTGATATATGTTCACTTCGCCGTAGTTAGCATCGAATATTTTCTTTACCATATAGCCGTGTTCGTGTGATATAGCCTTCAATGCTTGCCAACTTATGTCCCGCCAATTTAACCTGTTCTCCTTTGCAAACCTTTTTATTGTGTACCATTCCTTTGCTTCGTCAAGTTGCTTGGTTTTTTCTTGGGTGATGTTTTCTGCAGCGATGCGTTTTTGGCGTTCCTCTTTTAGGGTTGTTGCAAGTCCGATAATCAGGTCAGGGTTCATCAGCAACTCCTCTGTTTTTTGCGGGGTCATGTATGCGCCGTGTTTTCGAATTGTGGGAAGGACTTCGTCAAAAACCCACGTTTCGAACTCCTCTGCACTGGGCAGTTGAGATTTGGCGATGAGGCGATAAATGTCGCCTTCTGTAATTACGGTAGTTTCCTGATTTCTACCAAGATTGTCGGTGACTCCGTGTTTCACGGATGCACGGCAATGTCGCGTTATTGCATCATTTGGCTTTTGATAGCCTAATGCTTTTGCTACGTCTATACCTACAAAGTAGGTTTTTCCTTCTATTTCGGTTACTCTTACTTCGCCAAAACGGTCATTTTTAAATATCTGAATATCTGTCATCTTTAACGTTTTTATAAAAGGTCTGCGCCGCTTCCGGCATACGAACGACGCCGACCAAAAACAATGAAAAATCAAATTAATTATGAATATCGAAATCAAACCACAAAGGTACGACGTTAATATAACAATTTTGTATATTCAGCCAAAAAGTTATCATCATTTTGGAAAAAGTTTTCATCATTGAGTCAATTTAGCAAATTTCAACATACCCCTTTGCGATTAACTCCTCTATCTCTTCTTTGTTTGTTGCGCAAATGTACCCGTGTCCGGTCGGTTTCCTGAAATATTTTTTCCCGAACGGCGCGGCGTGATAGTTTACCTGAAAATACCTGTCATTTGCGTTTTCTTCTTTTCCTATCATCATTAAAAAAAAGTTCTCGCCCGCTTTCGCGAAAATTAACTTTTCGCTCCTTGTTAAATAAACCTTTGCTTTATAGGCATTTACAAATGAAACCATTTTGATAAAATTTTCTGTCGATACGAATTTTAACTTAGTTTTGTTGTTAGTCAATACAATTACTAAATTTTCGCCATTTATCCCCGTAAGTCTGATTTCTTGTCTTATTGCAGCGGTATCAGCAGAAAATTCTATTTGTATCAGGTCATCATCTTCGGGCACAACTTTTTTCCAATCTGGAAATTTAGATGCGCTTTCCTCTTTTATAATCTCTCCCTTTGGAGTGATTATTTTGCCTTCCAAACTTTCATCGTATTTCGATTGGATAGCGCATAGGCAATTACAGTCGGTTGCCAACTTCAGTCCGTTTTCGTGAAAGATACCTGTTGTGGATGGTCTCAAATTGCCATCGTATGAGGTTGCTTTATTGCAAATTTTAGATAAGTCAAATTATTGTACGCTCCCATGTCTGCTCGTCATCGTATTCATCGCACGTTTGATACTTTTCTTTATTCAGGATAAATTCCTGTTTCAAGTCAAAAATCCTTCTTTCGATTGTTTTGATTTCGACTGTTTGATTTTCTTTTTTATGGGTTTCCGCTTTATTAAAAATCTGTCGTGAACGCTCAAAATCCCATTCGCCTTTTGCGACGTCGAAAAACAGCCAACTCCAAATGTATTCCGTACCGTTCCTGCCGCCTCCGTGGTGGACATATTCAACGATGGGCGAAAAACCAATCAGGCCGGTTTCTGAATTAAACTTACTGCCGCGTGTTTTTATATTTATACGTTCAAAAATTGGTTTTGCCAATCCGCAAAGGTTAGCTGAAAAATCATCTGAAAAGAAATTGTAACACTCCCTTTCAGAGTAGTGGTCAGTATAACTCTCAACCTGTAATGTTACCTTATGTCCTGTTAGACTTTCGATTTTGGCTTCTAATGCAGGTAAAGCGGCTTTTAACTTATCTATCGTTTCCACAGGAACCGCTGTCTTGCTTTTGGTATCAACACTGTTCCATCTTGCAGCAAAAGCGTCAGCTGCTTGCTCGGCTTCTGATATTGAATAAAATCTCTTTTCGTGCAACTCGGCAGTTTCTTTTTGCAGTGTATCTGCTTGTACTCCATCACACGCACATATCCCGCCCAGACATATCACTTGAAACCAACTCTTGCATTCCCTTAAATCAGTTTCAACGCTTATCGACATACTCTGTACAAAACCTTCTTCAGAGTATGTTTTTGCTACTCTTGACGAGTTCCATCCTTCGCCCCATCCCTTGTCTGTTGGTAGCTCGGCAATCATGCGCTGATGATTTTCTTCTGCTAACTCATATTTATTTACGCCTCTGTCGTGGGCTTCCGTCTTAACCGCGTTACTGTTATTCGCGCCGTTTTGAATTTCTACTTTTTTTGTCATGGCTTTTTATTTAAAAAGTTATCTTATATATTTTCTTTTATTTATATTAGTATACGTATATATTTTCTTTTTGTTACGTTTTAATTGTTAAAAAATGTTAAATTTTGCAAAATAGTTAATAATTATGATTACATTTGTACGTTTTTTAAAATATAATACATGTTAAATATAGATAAAATAATAAAACAGAGGCGATTATCTAAAAAAGATATAGCCCACAAGATGGGATTGAGCAGAGTAAGCCTGCACCGGATATTGAACGGCAACCCTACGCTTGAGAACATTAACAAGTTGGCTGCTGTTCTCGAAATTCCGGTTTCGGAACTGTTTGAACGGCAGAGTAAGGACGGCTTTTATTGTCCGCATTGTGGCGAAATGATACGGTTTAGCAAGTAACCGGTTATATAAGTCCAAGCCTGTAGCCCAACGACTTGTATTCTGATACATTCTTTTGGTGTAGCATTGTTGCTACTGTTTCAATAGAATGAATAACAGTGCAATGTTGCCGGTAACTTACCGCTTCGCCTATTTGCTTAAGCGTCCACATGGGCTCGCCCGGGAAACGCTCTTTTTTGCGTGCTATGTAGCAAAACATCTGCCTTGCAATACGGACCTTTTCCATCCGCGAGCGCCCTGTTATCTGCTTTATAGCCACGCCCGATGCGGTAGACACGTTTTTTAATATGTCGTTAAGCCCGGCTTCGTTCGGCTGATTTACTATTATGGGCATTGTCGTCGTATACGCCCTGTCCTTCAACCAGCAGAAATAACAGTCCGGTTTTTCGCACCCGCATAGGGGCTGTTTTTCAAATATGCTCATACTCTTCTAATTTTTATTAACCGTTCTTTTGCCTCTTGCAAAGCCTCAATAAGCACATCAATTGAAACAGGGTTGCAAAAAACCATTTCTATCGGGTTAATAAGCGATGTTGATGGCTTGCCGCTGAACTCTGGATAGGCTTCTCCGGGCTGACTTGGGTTGTGTTTGAGGTTTTCTGGGATTTCCCCTAATACTACACATACGCCGCTACCAATGTTCGTTTTGCCATTTGATATTAATATGCTGCCCTCAAACTCTACTATCGTTCTATTGTCTTCTGTTTTAAAAATCATGTTTTCCAATTTTTATGTTTTCTATCTGCATTTTTCTTATTCAGCGCATAACACTCAAAACCATCGGGAAAGACATATCTTTGTCCTTTGGGTATGGTGTCCGGCTTTATATGTTTTTTGCCGTCCGGCTCGCGCTCGTGGTGACGGCTATACATTTTTTCGTTCATAGCCGCTGCTATTCCGCACATCATTATTGCTTTTGCTAATCCTAATCCTCTCATTTCTTTCTATTTTTTAAAACTTCCAAAAATCTTATCAAAACTCGGGAAAAACTCCGACAGGTCGCCTTCCCGATGCTTTACTACCTTGTGGTAAACTATCTTTTCGGCTACTTTCCTTTTCGCGTCTGCTTCCGAAGTTGCCTCTACGTCGTGTCTCATCTTCTTTCCAAAGATTTCAAAATATACGGTGTATGTCATTTCTTTATCTGTTTTAACAGTTCATCATAATAATCTTTTAACTCCCATCCGATATGTCGTATCTTCTGCCTGCTTCCGTCTCTGAAGCCAATAATCAAAGTGTCATAGAAAAAATTATCTATGTACTGCAATGATTTTATTTCCGAGGTATCTATGTATAGGTTCATGGTTGGTCGGTTTTAGGGTTTAAAACAACGTTTTTTTACTAATTTCCTTACTTTCCACAACAAACGCTTCCATCGCCTTTTTTGCCCTCTGTTCGCCTATTTCGCAGTACTTTTCCTGCAATTCAAAGCAGATGTAATCACGTTGGCTGTATATCGCCGCAACCGCCGTTGTGCAACTACCCGCAAAACAGTCTAATATCAGGTCGCCTTTTTGTGTGCCGTCGGTTATTAATTTGCTTATAAGGCGGATTGGCTTTTGCGTAGGGTGCACCTTTTCGCCATCGGAAACACGTGCGCCATTAGAAAATCCATTCTCTTTAAATATGCTCGGATGTACTATTCCGGATTGACCTGCTTTGCATGTGAAAATTATAAGTTCGTGCGTATACATGTAGTCCTTATTGGGTCGCCCTGTCTTATCCCAAACCAACATATTTTTAGCCGGTAAAACCCCTTGAAACACATCGTAAAAGAAACCATAACTGCGCCAGTCGCAAAACCAGTACACAAGTCCGCTCGGCTTCAAAACGCGCTTTATTTCCTTCAATACTTCACGGAAAAACGGCTTGCAAATATTCAGGTCGGAAGCCACAGCAGCCTCGCCGTTGTGCTGCATTTGCGCTGAATACGGCGGGTCGGTAATAACCGCATTAATACATCCGTCCGGGAGTTGCTTTATCAACTCAAGGCAATCGCCGTTGTATATCTTATTTGTTTTCATACCATTATCGCCTTTTTAATGTTCAACTTGTGCTGCTTGCGCCGTTTTTCAATCGTGCAAAACAGGAATAAGTACAACGCAACTGCGACCAGCACGGTAAGCGTTAAGACTATCACTAAAATCAGTATTATTGCTTTTATTGCTGTCATAACTCGTCGATTTTAGGTTGTGGGGCTTGAACAATAAAGTCTGCCATAAAGTCATCCCATCCAACGGCATCAATGAAACTCGCTCTGCACATTTCCCGCTGCTTTTCACAAATCAGGGCGGTATAGTTGGCGAGGGCTTTTGGAAAATCCTTAACATTAAACCCACGCGATTTACTGCCGCTCTCTACTAACAGAAACTCTTCGTCTCCTTTCGGCGAAAACTGTTCAAAAAACTTTTTTAACTCCATAATTATCTTTATTAATTGTTTATACTATTCAATTGTTTAGCGACTTCACGCTTATTCCTTTGACGGTCGGACGGATTGTAGAAACACAGCCCTTTTAACTTACCCGTTCCTTTCAGGAAATTACCGCCTCTACCCCAATGGTTTCGCTTGTTTGTCTTTGCTTTTTTATTTTCGCTTGCCATAATCTGTTTATTTTACAAGTTTAAATTCGTAACAAAACACAAAGGGGTTGCTGTCCCACGTGCCGCGTTTGATTTTGTCTATAAGGGCGGCGAAGGCATTTTGGGGAAAATCAAAACAGCCCTTAATGTCATCAACATAAAAATAACCCATAGTTCCTTCTTTTACTCCTTCTTTCAAACAATCTTTGTCGCTGATGCTTTTTAGCCGCTCTACCTTAACGCCGGTAATTTCAATGAAGTGTTCCGCGCACCATTCGGGCATTGATTGGGAATTAAGCCACTCTGATTTTTCCTGACGACGAAATATTGAATTTATAATTTCATCCATCTTATTGTTGCTGGCTTTAAGTTCTGTTTGAACTTCTACCCAACTTATTTCCAATTCTGATTTTGAATATTTTCGCTTTACGGTTGCTCCAAAATCATTATCGTCGTCGAGCAAATACGGCTCTTTCAGGTACACCGTTTCGCCTACTTTGTAGCGGGGCTTGATTATTTTAGAGCGTATCACGGTATCTGTTATTTTGTTATACCGGTAATAAGGATATCCGTGGTCAAACCCGTATGGCTGCGGCTTCACTATCCGCCTCGTCATCGTCTTCCGCCCTTCTACCACTGCATGAAAAAGCGGTTGTATAAAATTTATTCCGTTCATATCTAACTAATTTTTAATTAATTAACAAGCTTTCGTAGTCAGGGTGCAAAACCACGGCGGTATAAAATTCGCCGTTCTGTTCATCGTTTATTATATCTTCAACCTGACAATTTACAAGGTGGGGATTGCCAAAGCCGTCATATACCTGTATCAAGATATTGCACTCATTGATTGGATGCCCCTTCAATTTTTTTCGCAATTCATTCACTTTTAATTCCATATCTACCTAATTTTTAACTGTTAAACATATCATAATCATTTGAAACGCAGTTGTCCGGCAATTCCGAACGACTGATGCCCGCTTGAGCCAAAAGGCTGTCTTTGAAGTAGAACTTGTTACCCTTTCTTACGTGTGGAAACGGTACATCCAAGTCCGTAGTAACATACCCTATGAATAATTGCAAATCCTTTTTGTCGTATTTTTTACCACTTTCAATGCCTATTTTGTATAGATTGCAAAATTCATAAGTTTGTTCTATCATTTCAACAGAACTTTTAATATCAATCACAGGTTCAATACTCGCCCACGTCTTAAACCCCGCCTCATGCAGTTTTCGCATGGCTTCTATGCGCTCGGCGTTGGTAGAAGCGTGAGGCTCTAATTCATCGTGTCCGGTGAGGGTAAAGCCGAAAGCAACGTACTTTTTCCATCCGTCAAATAATACAATAGAACATCTAATTGGCGTTTCAGCTCTTTTTGTCAAAACCTTAACAAAAACACGGTGTTCAACACACAAATCAATGGCGGCGCGAGTTAATAAGTCTGTTTTCGGCAGCATCGGGTCTGTCGTAAAACTGAAAAACAGCCCGTGCTTTTGCAGTTCGTAAATATTTCTTACTAACTCCTTTTCAAACACTTTCAAGGCATGATTTTCATCTTCGAAACACGCTTTTAGTTTCGGCAAGTCGCCACCCATTGTTTTCGCGAACACGCCTTTTCTCAAATAGCAATAAGTACAACCATTGCTACATGAATGATATGCGCTAAACGCATACTTTCCATATTCAGCGGCTTTATTGCGCGCTTCGTAAATAATCTTTCCCATATAAATTTATTATTGATTGTTCAATTAAAAATACTGTTTTATCTCTTAACTTATTTCCTCTGAAATAGTTGATTATTGTTGCAAAAGAAAGTCCTGTATCGTTTGCTAATACAGTCCTGCTTGGCACCTCATACGAATTATGTCCACTTACGAACTGTCTTATCCTTCCGTATTTGTCATATTTGCTAAACTTTGTTCCGCAACCACAAGCACAAAAAATAAATTCTTTCTCTTGTTCGCATTGCCTCAAAATACGTCCGTGTCTTTTGTTGCACCCGCCATTATAATACTTTCTTTCTCTACCAATAGTATCATATTTTAAAAAAGTATGACCGCAACCGCAAGCGCACTTAACAACAACATTTTGCTCATTTGGCATTCGTTTGACTTTTGAATTTTGTGTGCGATGCTCGACTTTGTGTTCGGCAATAGAAGAACATAATTCGAGGTTATCTACACTGTTATTTAACTTATTGCCGTCTTTGTGGTGGACAATCTCTGACGAAGTTAAATATCTTCCCAATTGCTTTTCTATGATGCGCCGATGTTCGTATACATAGCCTCTACCAAAAGCACGTGGATGTTCGGGCATGTAAACAACATTATACCCGTTTGATTTTGTTACTGCCGCACGTCCGGCAGGCTGATAAATCGCTTTTCCGTTAAATGTTTTGTTCTGTTTATCCATTTTCTTGATTTTTAATATTTTTATAAATTGATTCTGTCAATTCCCTTAATTCGTTATTATCAATGGGTGTTTTTGTGCCAATCAAAACCCCCATACCCGGAACGCGTAGCACTCCGCTACGAATCGGCTCTGACATGTTGCTCCCACAATTTTGACACTCAAACCTCTCTTCTTTACAGTATTGCAGACAACTTGGGCAAATAACGTATCCTTCCCGGGGATTATATCCGTATGCTTGAAACCTGTCTTTTCCCCACGTCTCACCTGCGTTAAGAGGCACCATGTGTCCTATTGCTTCCAAAACTGTAATGGCGGTCTGCAGATGCTCACCATGTGTGGCTTTTGGAAACAGATCGTTAATTTTGACATCCTTTCTGGTAGCAAAGAAAAACACACGTTTTCTTCTTTGTGGAACTCCGTAATCAGCCGCGTCAAGTGTTTTATATTCCATATCATATCCGGCTTCATTGAATTTCTCACGTAACCAGATAGGGTAAGGACCCTCTTTGTCGCCCTTCTTTTTCCCAATTGAAAGTATGCCTGGAACATTTTCCATTATCACAATCTTTGGTTTGCATACCTTGCAATAATAGATAAATCGCATGGGCAGCTCGTTTCGAGCATCCAATAAATGGCGATTGCTATTTGCTGTGCTGAAGCCTTGACACGGAGGTCCACCAATAAATATGCTTACATCGCCCGGACGAACCCTGCACATTTGCATCCAAGCCTCTGGCTCCAAATCCATGATGTCATACATGAAAACGTTGAGGCATGGCATAGGCTCTTTTATCGCCGGTGATAACCAGTTATCGGGAATATAACTAAAAATTTTGTTGCTTGTCTCGCCATTGTTCCACATGTTTTCCTTTCTCATCTTTTTAAGGTTTGGATTTTGGGGGTCTACCCAAAAATGCGACCAGCCCTTGTAACACAGATTGTACCAATACGAATGAAGGGCGTCAGGTGCGATGTCCATTGCGCTCACGCATTTCAGTCCCGCTTGGATAAAACCTAATGAAAAGCCTCCACATCCGCAAAAGAAGTCGGCGAAGGTTAATTCCATTTCTGGAAACGGAATAGTATTTTGACTGTTTAAACTGCCTTTTTTTGTTGTCCTTTTCATTGCTCAAAATTTATTTTTCTTTGCACTCTCAAATTCCCAAAATACGTATCATATGACATGTTACTACACCACCAGTCAAACAGCTCGTCTGCGGTTGCATTATGCCGGTTTCCGTAGTCTACCGTATCAATCAGATACTGAATACTCTTTTTTATGGCGCGTTCAATACCTGGATAACGCAGGCGGTCACGGCATTTTGTTTTTACCGAGCCCATCGGACAAAAGACGCAACCAACGCGGCTATATCCCTCGTCATACAGACTGCAATACGGCATGTTGTTCTCGCGGATAAAACGCCAAACATCGCTGTGCGTCCATCGGAAAATCGGCGACAGTAAAAACTTGTCTTTTCCTTTGATACAGACGTGTTTTTCTTCTACGTCAATATTGAACTGGTCTAACGTGTTGCTGTATTTGTTTCCAGCAAGTTCGGCTTCGTTGCGTTTTGAACGTCTTGCGCTTTCGTCGGCGCGTATACCTATGAGCGTACATGTTCCGGCGCCTGACTGCTCTTTTAGATACGAACAGCAATAGCGGACATTTCGCACGGGCAGCATCTTCTTTTTCTTTAACAATTCGTAAAAATTGATTTCAGGGCGATGCAGTTCTACTTCCGGGTATTGATTTCGTACAAACTTCATCAACTCCGGCGGGTCGAGCGTGGTTATCTGCATGTGGGAAGTAAACTTCACGCCTGCCATTTGTGCCAAGCGATACATCACGATGCTATCCTTACCTCCCGAAAACGCTAACCGGAAGCCGTCGGGGTGCATCTTTAACGCCATAGGCTCGGCTTTGCGAAGCAGGGCTATAGAATAGTCTATTTTGGATTTTAGATTGTTCATTTTTGCCTGAATGATTGAAAATTAAAACTAATCCGGTCGTACATCTCGCAAATCCTGTCATGAATGCGCTCGCCGTATGCTTCCTTAATTCCGTCCATGTTCAGATTGGTAGACAATACGGTAACTTTCATCGCATCATAGCGTTTGTAAAGAATATCAATAACCGGGCTTGTGTCCGTCCCCCAGTTCTTGACGTTTACCGGCTCTGTGCCCAAGTCGTCAATACCCACATAACGCCATCTTCTCAAACTGTCGAAAGTCGCACTCTCTTTTTCGTCTTTTGAGAGGCTAAATTTAACTAATTCGCTTGCCGAATATACTTTAAGTCCGTTAAGTTGGTTGTTGCTGTAGTACGCTATAAGGTACGACAGAGCCTGCATCAGTTTTGACTTGCCGGTGCCGCAGTTGCCGTATAGCAGCAAACCGCGTTTGCCTGTTTTCAACCAGTTAGCCGCGCTACGCAATACTTTTTCAGTATCTGCCGTTAATCGTATTTCGCGTTCCGAAGCCCTGACAAAATGCGCGTAGCACTGTAACAAGTCATCAAAAACCTTTGCCGGCGGCTGAAAACTAAATCGTGGACTCGCCGTAATCGCATTTTGCGATAGATATTCTGCTATTTTGCCTATTTGTGTCATGTTTTGATGTTTTTGTTATTATTTCATCATTCCAAGCCTCTTGATTAAGATATGTTTCAAAGTTTTTACGGAATTGAATTTCGGGCGTCGATTCAACATAGGCGGGAATATGCTTTAATGCTGCCTCTCTGCAATGATTTTTCAGGTTTGCCCATCTTTTTTCGCTTGTTTTTTTATTTCCCTTTTTCCCATACAAACTCCAAACATTTTCAAAATCAAAATTTGCTTCATGAGATAATGTTTTAGTTTTGTTTATGTTTATTTCATCCAATAATGTATAATCCGCTTTAGGTTCAACTTTAGGTATCGGTTTAGGTGTCAATTTAGGTATCGGTTTAGGTATATGATTAGGCATCAAATTTTGACACCTAACGGCATTAGGTATCAAATTTTGACACCTTAATTGATACCTACTCTTATTCCCCTGTCCTTTGCCTCCACTATCGAATGAAATTAGTCCCGCTTGAGCCAATTTGTTTCTTGCCGTTTTGAACGAATTAACAGACACTCCCACATTAGCAGACATCTTTACGTCTGAATGTGTCCAGCTATCCACCCAGCCTAAACGATTCGCTGTTTTCAACAAGTAAAAATAAAGCCTCGTTTCACAGCAGGTAAATTGCCATGTTTCGTCCAATTCCCAAAAACTATTTATTAACTCAATGTAATTCATAAACTTCCTTTTTTCCCAATAAAAACAACACGGAGCGGTTTGCTATGAACCTTGCCGAAATGCACATTTTGGGCAAGGTTGCTCCCGTCTTATCTGCTGTGCTGCTGTCTACGTGTTGTTTCATTACTTTACTTTTTCTTAAAATCATCTTCAGGACAAAACCAATCATCTTTGACTATATGCCCTATTGCGCGAACCTTTGATGAGGTGGCTTTCACACGAATAGTTTTGCCCGCAAGTTCACTCCATCCTGAAACCCCTGCTATTTCCATGACACGCCAAATAAAATGACCCGCGTAGCCGCTGTTCACTTGATGATGCGTGAATGATTTCGGCAAATATAGTGCACGACCGCCAAAGCCTTGACAACCGCCGCCGTCACCATAATCAAGCCATAGCCACGCTGACAATAAACCATGATCGCTATTTGTTATTGTCGCGCTTTCAATTATTGCATTTTTTACTTCAAATTTTTCCATCTGTTTAAAATTTAATTTACTGATTTATAATTATTTTAGTTCAATCGGTCGCCAATATTTTACTCCATCTACGTCATCAATATCCATCCATCTGCCAGTTTGTTTTTTGCCTGTATAATACAAGTCATAAAACAACACAGCGGGACGAGTTTTTGCGGGATAATTTCTTACATTTTTTTCTGACACTTTTGTAAGGTAAAATCCGCTTTCTTCCGGCAGTTCGTCATCAACACTTATCCATCGCTGGGCGTATTCGACGCCGGCTTTAAAGTCGTGAACAGACATATATACATTAGATTCATAATCACTTGGATGTTCTTCTTTCCACGATTCCCATATACAGTGAGCGTACTCTCTTGCTGCTTCTTCTATTGTTTTCATATCTATTCGGTTTTTAAAAGTTCTGGATTATCATGGATATTTCCGATGACTTCAATTTTTTCTTCGTCGATGATAAAAAGTGGGTGTGGTTTAAGTCTATCTTTTTCTATGATATGCGTACAAAAACCTCCAAATTTATATATTACCTCTGCTTTTAATGCTTCAATGTCATTTGTTGGATACCTCACAATATCGCCCTCGTAAATATCTTTGCCGTTCTTATCGTGCAAGCCGGTAAATTGTCCTACAGTTTCAGCATAAACAAAATAGTACGAATTGTTGATTGCTTCGTCGAAAGGCTTCCTGTAAATTCTGTGTCCGCCTGCGGGGTCAATCACGTAATAGCCATATACCCACTCGCCGTTATCTATTCGCTTCCCGCGAAACAAAACTTCTCTTTTCATGCCTTACTAATTTTTTCGGTTTTATCTCTTATTAACTCCGAAAGGTCATAAAGACTGTTTGCAATATTATTTACCTCCTCTGACACGCGCTCCCGCACAAAAGAAGAGTAATCAAAATCGGATATAGCCTTACGTACATTGTTTCGGATAATTTCTTCGCTCTTTTTCATTTCATCAAGAGCGATTTTCCAGCCGTAACTTTCTTCGGGATGCCATGCGTCTTTTCGTTGCCATACATGGTACGAAAAATCCTTTTTGTTGATAACCATTTGAATCTTTTCCACGAGACTTTCTTTGTAATTAGGGACAATTTTTTCAACCTCGTCAAAAATAAGTCTGTAAGCATGATTGCTTACTACTCTTTGAAGATTATCTTCTTCGCTTAACTTGCCGTTTTCGCCTCTTAAATAGCGTTTTACTTCCTCTTTTACGACACCGATTGCTATCTCTCTTAAATCGTATTTTGACAATACTTCGTTACTATCAAATTCTATTTTCATATTTATTGTTCTGTTTTATCGGTTTTTACTAATTCTTCTAAAAGCGCATCGGCGTATAGCGTTGACAAATGGGCGATTCTTTTTATTTCTTCAAACGAAGTGTAGCTATCGTCATCCATATTACTATGCGCCATTCTTGACATCGCCAATCCCGCAAAGTGTTCGCGCTTGGATATATTTTCTGCAGCCTGTTTGCCGAAAGACTCCACATCAACGAGGATATGGTCATCCTGAATGTTTTCAATGTTACCATCAGGCATCAAACAGCAGAAAGCCAAGCCGCCTGTATTAAGAGTTGTCGCCCCATCTGTTTGTCCGATAACAATAACGTCTGTACCGGCTACGTATGCAATTTTGTCGTACCTGCCTGTTTCGGTACACCACAATAGTTTATCGCATTTTAATTTTCCTTTAAACTGTCTATCTATCATTTTTTTACTGTTTTAATTATTTGATTATTAATTATTTAAATATTTTTCAACTACATTCATAAATTCCTCTACACTGCGGCATACAGCATAATGATGCCCAAACGATTTAGCATTGACTTCAAATATTATCTGAAAATCGGTTTGTTTGCCTTTTTCTGATTTGATTTCGACAAAACAGCCGTGATGCTGACCGCTCGGATACATGATAAAAAGATCGGCAACGCCTTTTAATACGCCTTCGCCCGACATGATACTCGCCTCTATCTTACTTCTGTATCCGCCGTTGGGAATGGCAAACATTATCGCTTCGGGGTGCTGGTAGCGCATCCATCTTACGCAATCTCTTTGTATTTTGCTCTCAACGTGACTTCTCATGGCTCTTACTTTTGAAGGTGTAAATATCTCATTTCCTCTTTTTCCTTGCTGATTATACTTCGACACAAGTCTATCGTATGTACGCACGACCTGTTGAGTCGCTCTAAACTGTCCGCAAGATACATTTCGTCTGCGGCGATACTATCTACAAGCGCGTTTTGAGCCTTTGCCGACATATAGCCCTCTTTGGCTATTTTTACAACAACTTCGCATATTTCAGCTGATTTTTTAGACCGCACCAACTTCTTTGCCTCTGCAAGCAGGTAGCCAGTGCGCGACATGTAAACCGCCAAAGACTTTGCGCGTTCAACAACGGAATTAACGTCTTCCGGAATCAGCGTTTCCAACTCTATCTGAATAGCGTCACATTCTTCTTTTATATCCTTGTATGTCATTGCGATTTAATTTTATAAGTGTAACCGTCTTTGTCTCTCAAATTTATCTCGAAATTAACCACCGCAACACTATCGGGAAACGTGCTTAATTTTTCAATTAACTGCGAGGGTATCGTCAATTTTTCTTTACATTCTGTTTTCATGCCGCCTTTCTTTTAAATGTTTTATAAATACCGTCCCGGACAACAGCCGCTTGGCGTACCCTGTCTATCATTTTTACGCAAAACGCATTATCATAAGGCACCTCAAGTATTGATAACTTGCGACTGTCGTCTATGATGCGCCAATCGTAGGAACAAAAGTCCGCTATCATAGTGTTGGTGGCAATCATATTTAACTGCAATTGTGCGTAATATTCCTTACGCTTAGACCTGAACTCGTCGAGTGTCATAATACTGTTTTCAATATGATTAACTGTATCATACGGACATTTAATCTCTATCACTCGCTTATTTTCAATCAAGCCGTCGGGCGAGCCGCCTGCGGGAATATTATTGATGGGAAAAAACACCGGATTGTTTCTGCCGAAATACAATACATTGCGCCCTGTGGCTGCAATATATGCAGCCATCGCCTCTGCTTCGTGGTCGTTGCCCCATTCTATGGAACGCGAACTTGCCGAAGGCTTGCGCTCGCCGGTGAGCATCTCGGCGACGATTTCCATGATGTACGTCATCGCCGTTTGCCCAAAACCACCACCGCCACGCTCCGTTACCAAAAGCCTGTAAACCTGACTTGCGCTGAACTGACCAAGTCGGTCATTTATCCATTTGTTTTCTTGGGTTGTCATAAGCCTGATTATTATAAGTTTAAAAAAACATACCCTTTGGGAAAGTAAACTAAACTGCTTTCGTCCCATTGTTTATCGTGATAATCTGTAAAAAATTTGGGGCCAAACAACTCAAACGCTTTGTTTCTACCATCTGCGTCCGACTCCGCCATAAAAACAGCAACCGTATCGCAATCCAAAGTTTGTCCGTCCACTCTATGGGTATGAGTTTGCCCAAATGTAACATAATGATTTTTCATATCTCTATCTTTTCAAAATCAATATCTCTATCATTCATAAAATCGCCAAGCGCCATGATGTTTTCGTAGGTGGTCGTTACTCTGAAAGCGCGTGTAAGAAGTTCGGGCTGTGGCTCCGTAACAATGGAATTAATCCCATTGTTATTTGCCTGTTCTTCGGCAACCGGAAGCGTAAAATTGTTTTCTTTTGCATATTCCCCAACTCGTTCTTGCGCCTCTGTTGCTACGCGAACTCTTTCACGAGATGCCGCCTCTTCTCTTTCTCTTGCTTCTGCCTCGCGTTTCGCTCGTTCCCGATTTTCTTTTAATCGGTTAGCATATTGAATGGCGCCGTTGATATTCAGCGTATCCAAATACAGCGACTTGAGCAAATCAACGTCTTCGCCTATTGCTTCTAACGTTTTCAGGTCGTCGCTTATCTTCTCAATTTTAATATCAATGTCGGTATAAGCCTCTTTTTCTTTGAACGTCTTGTTTAGATACTTTTCGTCCCAAAGTTTTGAAAACGGTACAAGCGTAAAGCCTTTTTCCTGAAAATGCGCCTCTATGCGCTTTCGCTTTTCGTCTTTGTATCGCTGTTCGCTCTGCTTAACAACGGTATCAATTTTTGACGAACATTCCGAAATTAACTTCACCGTATCGCCTACCACGCCCTTAAATTCCTCGAAGGGCTTCATAAACTCGCGCTCTATCTCAAGCCGTTTTGCGTTGAGAATTTTGGCGGCGCCATTTAGCATCGCCTTGTCTTTCTTTGCCAAATCTATATTGTCCTCTGTGTAATTGGCAATATCGTAATTTGGCAATGCCTGTTCCACAAGGCTTTTTATTTGCCTTGCGTTTGTAGTAAGGCTTCCGAGCGTCTTTTCGCTTACAACTAATTCAAGATCCTTTTCTTGAATTTCTACTTTTACTAATTCTACTGCTGTTTTCATATTAAAGTTGGTTTATTGGTTTTACTTCCGTTGCCGTTATCGGAAACATTGCCGCTGCCATTTCCATTTACTTTGCTGTTATCGGAACTGCCATTACCGACCCCCGCATTGAGAATTGCCTTGCGAGCGGCAAAAAGTTTCTTCACAAAGTAATTGCACTGCAACGCCTCATCAAGCGTTTCAAATAACATTTCTACCTCTTCGGCGTTGTGGCAATTCTCTAACTTGCCCTGCAATTCAATCGTTATTGCATCAGACAGGGCTTCGTGCTGCTTGGATTTCTCGCGGCGAAACAATTCATCGGGCGACAATTCCTTATCCTTCAACGCCTGTGCATATCCGCGCAAATCTGCGATATGCTCGGCTTTTAGAGCCTCTCTTGTCTTTAATCCCAAACAGAGTAAAATTTCTTCTTCGGTCGCGCCGTACTCTGTTTTGAAGAACTCGAACGATTTATTCGCCGCAACCTGCAATTTTGCATTATCCGACAAATCGCCGTTGGCAAACGTAAACGCTTCTTTGTACACGGTATCAACAAGCGCTTTTGGCACGACCTTCAAAATAGCGTTCCTTTCGGCTATGGCAAGTATAGCCATAGCATTGGTTTCGATAACCGATTCCG
>Ga0099364_10004442_pt1 | contig 21256 bp, 20 predicted proteins | sample TergutTh196P3_FD_73070 | JGI IMG/M metagenome (GOLD analysis project Ga0099364, IMG submission 73070) | Microcerotermes parvus P3 segment gut microbial communities from Pointe-Noire, Republic of the Congo - Th196 P3 | ecosystem: Host-associated > Arthropoda: Insects > Digestive system > Gut ... | reverse complement strand
AAAAAAACGAAAACCCCCCCCCCCCCCCCCCGGCAAATCAATTAAAATTTGATGAAAATAATTTTGAAATAATAACCAAGAACGGAAGCAAGATTGGATTTTTAAATGTAAATGAAGATAACGAAAAAATCGCTATGTTTTCCAAAAGGATGGTTGTCAAAGTAATAATAGATGATAAAATATCCGTACCTTTTTACGCGAGTACCGGAAAGGGCGGAAAAAAGAATGTCGAGAAAGACAAATGGTATCCTTTTTGGGGGATAGGGGAATTAGGCTGGTTAAATAAGACTAATGAAAAAGATATAAATAATTTTTACGGTATACCAAAATTAAAAGAGATTGCGGATATATTGAATAAAAATTTACCCGTAAATTTACAAAATTATAATAAAGATCAGGAAGAAAATTGTAAAAAATTATTAAATGGCAATAGTGAAATACACGCGGTTAATGAAAAATTGGTTAATAAAGGGTTTAAACCCGCGATGAGTCATAATGATCGGGACGGTTTGAGGGTATTGGATAAAGTGATAGATTATTATAGAAATGAAATTAATAACAAGGATAACAAAATATTATATAATAAAGATTTTACAATGTCAAAGGATAAAAAAAGGCCGGATACGAATGTTTCAATCCGTCTTGTTGATAAAGATATAAAAGATAATATAAATTTACAAATAAAATGCGGGAAAGAAACAAAAGAAATAAGACTGGATAAAAACATATTAAACGAGCCGGTTAAAATGAAATATTTTATTGATAAAACATATGACACATTGAAAAAACATGATGTGGCTACATTAAAAGAGGTTGAAGGGGTATTAAAATACAATTATCAGGGATTAAAAACATCTTCCGCCGAATATATGAAAAAAGATAATATTACGGTATTAAAAGCGTTAAGTGTCCAGCATGTAACAAATTTGGATGAAGCGTTTAAAAATGTTTATATGTCCGGCAGGCCGGTAAAGGACGGAAATAACAATGAATTCAGAAAATACGAAGCGGTAAGAGACGGCGAAAAGCACATATATTTGGGCAGGATAAAAAGTAACGGAAGGCATGAAATATTTAAAATGGACAAAGATTTTAATTCCGCAAGCGCGGCGGTGTTTTTAAAATGTTATGACGAATCAAGGCAGAAGAATAAAACAATTTCCAACGCGAAAAGGATATAGAAATATGTAAAAAAGTTCCGGTAATATCATTGTTTAGCGGATATTTATTTGAAGAAAAAAAAGAGCCGCAGGGATAAGAGGCGGTATTTTTGCAATGTTACAAAAAAATCATGCGGAAACTATTTGTTTGGCGTTTTCCAAAAAGAGCGATATTTTTTTGGAAGCTTCGTTTGTATCGTTGACGCGGTTTTTGACATTTTGCGAACCTTTTTGCAGTATTTCCATTTCTTTTGCGATGGAGCCGCTTTGGCCGTGAAGGTCTATGGTTTCGTCTTTAACCTTTACGGTTTCGTCTTTGATGGTTTTTAAGGATTCGAGTATTTGGAAGCCGCCTTGGGCCTGTTCTTCGACTGCGTTATTGACCTGCGCGAAAGCCTTGTCCATATCGGAGATACCGTTAAAGATTAAATTCATTGACTGCACCGTTTTTTCCGTAACGAACGCGATACTTTTGATGGAATCGTTCATTTTGTTTATTTCGTTTTTGATAATTTTGGATTCTTTAGCGGAGGAGTCGGCGAGTTTTCTGACTTCATCGGCGACAACGGCGAAACCCCTGCCTGAATCGCCGGCGTGCGCGGCTTCGATGGCGGCGTTCATGGAGAGGAGGTTAGTTTTTGCGGAAATATCCTGAATAATTTTATTCGCGTTTTGTAGCATTTGCGATCTTTGGCGTAGGAGTCCGATTTCTTCGGAGAGTTTTTTCATCATATCGTTACCGGAGGCGGAGGACTGGACGAGGGAATCTGCTGTTTTTGAGATTGAGTTTACGACCGAGCGGACGGAATTGATATTGGCGACCATTTGTTCGATGGAAGCGGAGGAGCTTTGGATATGGGAGGCCTGCGAGGAGACGGAAATTTCCAAGACATTGACGGAGGACACGATATTGGAGACATGGGCGGAAGCTAGGCTTACGGATTTCAACTGCGTATCGGTTTCGGAGAGGGTAATTTCCATGTTATCCGAAATAACATCGAGGGCCATCGAGGATTCCAAGATGACATTATTGAGCCGTTTGCCGTTTTCGGTGGCGTTACCGAGGTGGCGTGATATATCGTCCGTGGCTTTTTCGATTTCGGATTTCAAATTTTCTTTTTCGTGCAAAAGTTCGGCGTTGAGTTGTTTTTCTTTTTTGTCTTTGAGGATGCTTACATATTCAAAAACGGCGGCGAGTGCGAAAATGAAAACATAACCGGCGATGTATCTGAATTTCACGGCGGCCTCGATACCGGAGGCGGAGGAACCGGGTTTGTATAAGAGGAAGGACGCGGCGGAGATGACGAGGGAGGAGAGGACAACGCCTGTGAACATTTTGCAGAGGAAGATGGAAACGAGCGGGAAGGAGAATATCCAAATTGATACCCAAAGGTGTAGGGAGCCGTTGTAAAGCAGGAAAACGCAGTAAGCTCCGTACATTAAGACGGTGGGAACGGGGATAAATTTAAGGGGGATATTGGTTCTTAGCGCGACAAGGGTAAAGAGTGCGGCGGCGGCGATGGAGAAGTTGACGGAAGCCCTTACGGAGTCGTGGGAGAGAGCCTGAAAACCGAAAACGGACAAAGGAACGACCGCGATGGAGAAGATCAAAGTCATGATCATATATCTTACCTGATCGTTTACGCTTGAGAGCCGGAAGTATCTTTTTCCGGGAAAAATATTTTTTAAATCCAACATTATTAAATTCCTTATCAATTATTAAATTAAATCCGTTAAAAAATCCTTTTAAGAAAGGGTATTGGCCGTTTCTTTAAGGGAAGTAACGAGTCCCGCCAAATTTTGAATTTCGGAGGGGACGATAATTTTGGTAGCCTGACCGTCCGCGACACGGGAGAGAGTTTTCAGGCTTTCGAGTTTGAGGACGGAAGCGTCAATTTGGGCGTTTTTGATAAAGGCGAAACCTTCTGCGGTGGCTTTTTGAACGGAGACGATGGCGGCGGCCTCTCCTTCTGCGGTACGGATGGCGGCTTCTTTTGCGGCTTCGGCTTTAAGGATTGCGGATTGTTTTTCACCTTCGGCTTTAAGGATTGCGGATTGTTTTTCGCCTTCTGCTTTAAGGATGGCCGATTTTTTGGTACCTTCTGCGATAAGTATTGATTCCCTTCTTTCCCTTTCGGCCCTCATTTGTTTTTCCATAGCTTCCTGAATGGCTTTCGGTGGGGCTATATTTTTTACTTCGACACGGTTGACTTTGATACCCCAAGGGTCAGTGGCATCGTCAAGGATTGATCTCATTCTCGTATTGATGATGTCGCGGCTTGTGAGTGTTTCGTCAAGTTCGAGTTCGCCCGCGATGTTTCTAAGCGTTGTGGAAGTAAGGTTTTCGATGGCGGAAACGGGGTTAACGATACCGTAGGTAAAGAGTTTGGGGTCGGTAACCTGAAAGTAGATAACGGAGTCGATCATGATGGTAACATTGTCTTTTGTGATAACGGGCTGGGGCCTGAAATCATAGACATGTTCTTTGAGTGAAACCTTGCTTGCGATTCTGTCGATGAAGGGGATTTTGAAATGGATTCCGGTATCCCAAATACAGGAGAAAGAGCCTAATCTTTCGATGACATAAGCGTCAGATTGGGCGACAATCCTGAAATTGGCGACAATGACCGCGAGCGCGAAAAGGGCTATAAAAGAGACTGCCCACATAAAAACCTTCCTTTTGTATATATACGGTTTCGTATATATACGGGTATGTATATATAATTTCCGGTTTATGCCAACGGCATAACGGATACCGGAATATTATTAAAAAGAACAAAAAAATATATCAAACCGAAGGTTCGACAAAGACGCAGACACCTTCGATATGTTTAACGGTAACTTTGGTATTAACCGGGATAACGGAAACGGCTTTGGCCGACCAAGCGACACCTTTAATCATGACGATACCGGTATTGAAAGGGGAAATTTCCTTTGTAACGAGTGCTTTTTTGCCTATGACGGAATCGGCGTTGGTTTTTTCTTTCGGTTTTTTTGAAATTTTACGCGCGATTTTTTTAGTTGCGAGTATAAAGATACCGGAGATGATGATGAAGATACCGGTTTGGAGCGGGAGCGGGAGTGGTAGAAAGGAAACGAAGATCATGATGAAGGAAGCGTTGGCGAACCAAATGAATGTAAGGTTCGGGGAGAGGAATTCAAAAAGGAAGAAAAGGAGGGTAAAGAAAACCCAAAGCCAGTTAAAGTGCGAGGTGGAAGGAGTTAAAATGGTAGAAAAGCAAAGTTTTAAATCAGTCATAAAAGATCCGTTATTTTTAAATAAAGGTATGCCAACGGCATAATTCCTAGTGGCTTTCCCTGAAAAAGAGTAAGTCTTTGCCGTGGAAGAAATGTATTGATTCCACGGTACTTTTAATTTTATCGCGTTCAAAAATTTCAAATTCGCCCGCGCCGCATTTAAAGGAGTAGTCAAGATCGTCATTGTCGGTAAAAACATGCGAGAAAAGAATTTTATCGGTCCGCGAGTTTAAAACGATAATTTTATGGCAGGTCATTATTTTCCCCTTTTTCCAAAAGATTGTCTTCGTTTTCGTTATCGGATTTGTCTTCATAATATTCGTTATCATCATCATCGTCTTCAAAGAAATAAACGCCTTCGATACCGTCAAGGAATTCAAAGGACATAAACCTTACATTAGCTTTGAGTGTATTACCGGTAATAACGGAGCCTTTGTCGTCAATAATGTTAACGGGATTGCCGCTTAAAGTGGAAAGGGTTTTGTCTGTATCGTTGTAGAAAAGGTCTTCCGAAAAGAGTGTAATATTTTCGACATGGGAAGTAACGGAAATATCGCCGGCGAGGGAGATATTGTTGGTATCGGTTTCGATGGAAGCGGAAAACGCGGAGCCTGTGGTCGCGATTTTCATATTTTCGTTTTCGTAATGGATGAAATCGAAATTTTCGATTTCAAAAAGGTGTGCTTTTTCGTATCTTAGGGCGGAGGAAGCTGTAAAGGAAACGAGGGGTTCTGCGTTTTTGACGCGGGTGTAGGAGAGGTTGAACATGACGGTATCGGGGGTATTCAGGGCGGAATCTTCCGCAAATTCGTAATTGAAAGAGCATGAGAGGAGGAAGAAGAATAAAAGGACATAAAAGGCAGTCTTAAATGACTTAAAAATTTCCATACGATACCCCGTAATAACAATATAGTCAACAAAATTAAGCACTATATAATTATAAAAAATAAAAAATATTTTGTCAATAAGATTGAAAAAAAAAGCAGGATGTAATAAAATGAAGGCAGAATAAATTATTAAAACGGTAAAGAAGATTAAAATGAAAAAAAAGACAATGTTATTAGCGGTGTTAATTTTGACAAGGGTGTTAGTATTCGCGGACATGTATGTCGAGGCGAGCGCGGGGTACGGCTGGGGAAAGGCAGTATTAAACGCGCAAAACATGAAAGACATATTGGGAAGCGGATATGAAGAGACGGTGTACGGCGGGAGCGTGAAGATCGGGACGGGACCGGTATTCGGTTTGTCGATATACTTCGTGGCGGATATAAGTTATACGGCGCACAGGTTTGACAACGGGAGTGATTTCGTACAGTTTAATTACCTGTCTGCGGGGGCGGGGTTTGTAGTAAACCTTACGAGGTATGTGAGTTTGGCGTACACATACGGTTATCCGTTTTTTTTGAACGAGACGAGCGTAAGCGGTTTGGAATTGAAGTCTGAAAACGACATAGGTAATTATGTAATGGGAATCAGCGTGAGTACGAGTTTCAGGATACGGGAAGCGCGGATAATGGTGGGGTGGAAGAGCGAGATATACAACGGCAGGTTTACTGGTGGAAGGAAGTTCAGGGGGGAGTACGAGACTGTAACGGTGAGGGTATCGTTCAGGTTTTAAAAAAAATTATTTAAAAAAGAGAGGAAAGAATTATGGAAAACATGAGTGAAATCAAAGGGACGGGACAGGGAGCGGAACTTACGATCAAAAATATTTTCAAGGATTACGAGAAAACAATAAGGGATGCGGTAAGTAACGGTAGCGGAGTATTCTTGGTAAACGGGGACGATATAAAGAAACTGGAAAATGTGGAGTTTCCGGTAATGAAAGGGTTAACGCCGAAACAGATAGGCGTTAATAATATGAATATAGGTTTAAGTGATAACAATGAAGTTAAATATATAAGCGACATGTTCAACACGATGGGAGTAATGCACCAGTTGGAACAGATGCGGATGGGAAAGGCCGGTGATCCTACATTCGTGTTCGCGGAGAGCGTGTTGGGAAAGAGCGAAAAAGGATTAATGGAAAAACTTTTGGGCGGAAGTGAAAACGAAAAAGTAAAAGAAATGTTAAAAGGTTTGAAGGAAGGGGACATAGGGTTGAAGGAAGGGGAGAGGTTGTTTCCCGTTGTTGTGGGATTTGACAAGGAAAACAGGCCCGTAATAAAGACGGTAGTTAATGTGGAAGATTTGGATTTTCCCAACGGTATATTAAAAAATGTTATTTCTGAAAAAGGAAGACTGGATTTGAATGTGAGGGTGGAGAAGGAAGGGAACAGGAACGAATATGACATAAAAAAGATAGTGCCGTATTTTTTGGAAAGGGTAAGGGAAAGTTATAATCTGATATTTGATGATAATCAGTTTGAAGGCAAAACGAACGCGGAAAACCATCAGGAAGACGAGCATAAAGTAACGAGGGTTGTATTAAATAATAAAATGAGTCAGTTGACGGGGGTGGGGAGCATAACGGACGAATGCATGGCGCAGACGATGGCGAACAAGGCGGCGTTAACCGTAACCGCGAGCGCGATAAGGCAGTTAGACGAGATTTATGAAAGTGAAAAAACTATAGGAGGATACACATTAAAACAATACGAGCAGATTGCGAGGGGTTCGATGAAAGCAGATTTGGACGGAATAAACGGTCATGACGATAAGGATCGGGAAATCGCGTTACAGAGGGTAGCCCAGTTAAAGAGCCGGGGGAGGTAGATAAATGAGGATGGAAAGTACAAAGGCCGGATATTTGCCTTTTTCCGAAATACCGGAAGAGATGAAAATAAAAGAGTTACACGGGTTTATAAAAAAAGAAGGAAATATGCAAATATTTTATGATAATGCCTATGAAAGTTACAGAAGTTATTTGGAATATTTGAAAGAAGAAACGGAAAGCAAAAAAGGTTTGGTTGAATTTTTAAACGACAAAATAATAACGGGTAATGGGAAAGTATCAAACGAGAACGAAATAATACAGCCGAAAATATTTGAAAAACATTATGACGATACGGCGTATATAGAAATAGCCGGGGTGGATTATGAGAAGGATGAAAATAACGAAAAAAAGAATCATTTTTACTGGAATTACGAGATTGAGGAAAATGACAGGGTAAGAAGGTATGACGACAAGACTGTTTCGGAAATAGAAGGGAAGGAAAAGGAAAGGGGGAAGGGGATACCGGAAGAAATATTAAAAGACATGAAGGAATATGAAAAAAAATACAACGAAGAGCATAAGGATTTACTGGAAAAGGCAAACAAAGCGGTGGAGGAAAATTATTATTATTATCCCGAAAACAGAGAGGTAATGGATTATTTGGAAGAGATGAACGGGGATGTGGTTGTATATAAAGAGACGGACGGGAAAATAATATTGGACGCGGAAACGGAATATAAAACAAAATCTTTAAATTTGATAGCCGAGTTTGAAACGAAAAAAATAAGGGAATTAGATGATATAAAAGAATTGAAATTAGGAAGAAGAATGGATGGTCATATATATGATTCTGAATGTGTAAAAGACGATCTTAAAGGATCGTTAAAATTCTCGTGCGAGTACAGGGGAAAAGAGGCGTATTTGTTAAGACTGGTAAATAACAGGAATTATATATTTGACAGTAATTTCAATCTTGCGAGCGTGAAACATTTTTTCAAAGAGTATGAAAAGCACAAAAAAAACAATGTAAAGAAAGAAGAAAAAAAAGAAGAGAAGAAAGAAAAAAGTAAAAAAAGATAAGGATATTATATGAGGTACATACATAAAAAGACCGTGGATGGAAAAGATATGATATTTTTATTATACGCGGACAACAATGACGGGATAGAAAAGATAGAGTACAAATACGGAACGGAAGGGTATGTATTGGAAGGGACGCACGGATGCGGGAAAGAAGAGATAATGGAAAAGATAAAAAATTTTACGGGAAATATAAACGGGGAAGTATCGGTATATGATTTGGACAAACTGTTGAGGGGAAATGACGAGGGCAAGAAGATAGTGTTAAAGAATGAAAAATTGGGTATAGAATTCGGGATTGAAAAGGATGGTGAAGAAGGAGTAAAGGCAAGGTACAAATACGGTGAAAATGAAGAGGTAAATATAAAGGATAGGGGAGTAGATTTAAGATATTATGTGTATGTCGGGGACACGGCGTTATTTTATAACAGACACAACGGGGATTACGGAAAGTTTAAAGATTATATAAACGAAAACAGGCAGACGGTAAGTTTGGATTTTCAGGAAAAGGAAGAGTGGGCGCACCGGTACAGGAAGGTATGGGAGGAGGGGGAATATAACTGCAAGGAACTTGTACCCGTAAAAGTGAAGGTATGGAAATCGCCGCAGGACGCGGGGGTATGCGGGTTGAAGTTTGAGACGGGGGGGAGCGAGGTATTTTTTTCGTTAAAGGATACGGACAGTGAAAAAGTGAAAGGGCTTGCGGACAGCGTGATAAACGAGATAAACGAGTACCGGGAACTTTTGGGGAGTGATAAAGGATCCGTAGAAAGTTCGTTAAAGACGGTAATAAAGGAGATGGTAAACGGGTACAGGTACGAGAACGAGAAAGCGGAGAGGATGAAATGCGTGATGCACCGCGAGTACAGGGGGAAACTTGTGGACGGGATGAGGATCGGCGGGAGAATGGGATATATGGAAGATTTGTCGAAGTATATATCCTGCGGTACGGGCGGCGGTGTTGACAAATATTGTTATGTAAGGAATCCGTGGGAGAAGGAAAAGGGAAAACACGGCAGGTTGTATATATTGAACAGGTATAACGGAAAAGGGAAAGGCGGCGAGTATTGGATGTTCCGCAAAGATTTTAATTCAAAGAGCGCGGAAGAATTTACAAGGCAGTGGGACAAGAGGAATATAAGGAAAGAGGAAACGATAATACGGAAAGAGAAAAAGAAAATTCATGATATGTACAGTTATTTGAACAGGAAGGGAACGGAAAAAAAATCAATAAAAGGAGCAAGGATATGAAGATATTGGATAAATCAAATTATGATGACGGGTCCGGGTGCGAGAGGGAATACAGGCTGGAAGACGGAAGGACGAAGGATATTTGGACATTGCACATGGTGTCGGAAGAGGACAGCGAGAGTTTGGGAAGGTTTAATTTATATTACCAGTTACGGGATGAAAAAGGAAAATGCGCGGTAATGGAAGGCGAGAAGCTCGTGCATGAAAAATTATCGAGGTCGGAAGATGTGATGGACAATATAGAGAGGGTATTGGAAGCGGCATACGGGGTAGAGAACATATATCAGGTATTGGAACACGGGATAGTGTCATATGATTATAAAAAGTTTCAAAACCAAGAAGATGTAAAGGAATATTTGAAAGAAAAAGAGAAAAAGGTCGGACAGTGGCACGAGACGGGGGATTCCGTATACGGCGTGTTTAAAGCCGGTGGGGCAAACGAAAGATATTTTCAGGCTATGGTATACGCGGGGGAAACGGACGAGACGGGGAGGGAGAAGGGATATAATCTGGTGTTTAATTCGCTTAAAGAGTACAAAGACAAGGGGAGTTACGGAGGATTGGAAGAGGATGGTTTGTTAAATTTGGAAAACGACAGGGTGGAGATAAAGGATATAGGAAAAGATTTCGGACTGTATGTAAGAAAGGATACGGAATACAACGAGATATACGCGGGCAGGCACAAGATAGCGTCTGTTACGGACAAGGAGATAAAGAAGATACAGGAAGAATATAGAAATATTGAAGATAACAATAAAGGTATGGTTAATTTTAACAGTAAAGGTATGGTTAATTTGTTCGAGAGGATAGGGGAGAATGTACGGGGAAGGGAAGGAATAGTGAAGATGGAACTTATGAGGCATACGGTAATAAACAATAATTTACTGGAAAACATAATAGGGAAGGTAACGGAAGTAGATGTTGAAAAGTATGAAGATGATTTGAGGAAGATAGTGTATAAGGGAAAAGACGGGGTTGGCAAGTACGCGTTGGAAAATATAACGAACAAAAAAGACGGTGAATATACGGCGGACATATACGATATAAAGGATAATTTCAACGAAAAGAGCGCGAAACATTTTATAAAAGAGTATAAGAAAATGAAAGAGAACAAGGCGGCATTGAAGAATGAAAAAAGTAACAAGAGGGGGAAAATATGAGAGACAATAAACTATACGGGGTATGGGATGTGGAAGGAAGTTATGAAGCATATACCCATAAATTCCAAAACGGAAAGGAAATAGAGTTTGCGGCGAAGAGCAGTGAACGGGGATATGATGATTACGAATTATTGGAAGTAAGATATGAAAACAACGATCCTTTAAAAATAGAAGCCGTAAGGTCCAAGAAATATGTGGATAAGGTTATTGACAATATTATATATGACTTTGAGGGAAGGCATATTGATGTAAAAGTATTGAACAGGGCGATAGAAGAATATATGGGAGTAGAAGTAAAGGATAAAGGGCCGGAAACGGCAGAAGATCTTATAAAAAAACTGTATGTATATGACGAACTGGTGAATGAAGACAAGGCGTATTTTGTAGTAATGAATATGGACGGAAGGGATTACAAGGGTGCGGAAATTATTTGCAAGGATAAAGACGAGATGTTCAGCGTAAAGGAAACGAAAGACAGTATTGTTACGGGTCCTTATCCTATGGAAACGGGAGTGTTGGATAACGCTTTAATAATGGCGGATAATATGAACAGGGCGGGTTGTAATATAGATATTGGAAAATTGAAGAAAGATTTGGGGATGAACAGTAATTACAAGGCGGTAAAGGAAGAGCTGTTAAAGATGGATTGTTTCAAACATAAAGAAATGAACAGTAAGGAATGGGATAAGTATAACAATATGGGATTGGCATTTAACGGGTCAAGGGTAATAAAGAGTGAAATTTTAACAGACGGCAGGCCTGATTATTTGTTAAAAAAGGTAGGTTGTGCGGATTTGAAAGGAAGAAGGAGCTGGGTATTGGAAGAGCATAAAAATGGAAAAAGCGGCATAGGGATAAACGCGTTTGAATTCAGGAAAAATTTTAACATAGCGAGCGCGAAAATATTTATAGAACAGTACAATGGAATGAGGAAAAATAATATTAAAAAAGAAAAGAAGCCTGAAAAGAGAAAAGGGAGATAGGTATGGCAAAGAAGATATATTTTGACAACTGGTATGACGGAAAGACGGAACAAGGGATAGGGAAATACGAATACATGTATCACAAGTTTCAGGATGATTCCGTTATAAAGTTCGAGAGGTATAATTCTCAAAACGATAAAAAATTTCCTTGGGAAGAAAGCAAGGGATATGTTAATTTCGGTTGGAGTTACAGGGGGAAAAAAGGCAATTTGGATTTTAATTTTACAAAGAAACATTCGGAAAGAATAACGGACGGGATAATATATAATTTTGAGGGAAGAAAAATTGATCACAAGATATTGGAAATGGCAATAGAGGCGGTATCCGATGATACGGATATAGGCAATAATCCGTTTCTAAAAAAGAAGATAGAAGGACAGAAATTACAAGATAAGGGAAGAGTGGAAGGGTATATATATTTTGTAGGTTATAGAAATGATGAATATGAAGGTAAAGATATGGTAACTGCCGAGGTAAGGAAGGTAGAAAGTAAGTATGAAGGTCAGGAAAAGGATTTGGGTAATTATTATAATTATACGGGAAATTTTCCAACAAGGAAAGGGGCTGTGGAGAGCGCGTTAAACAGGGCGGCGGAAAAAGGAATATTTAACGATATAAACAATTTTAAAAAAGAATTGGGCGTTGGAAAGGATTATGAAATAAAGACAGTGGATAAATATTTGGATAAGGAAGAAATAAAAAGGCTGGATTGTTACAGATACATGGTTATGAACAACGATGAATATATGAAAAAAAGGGATAAGGGGCTGGCATTTAACGGAAACAGGATAAAAGAGGGAAAGATAATATACAATGATCCGTATTTATGGATAAAAAAATTAAAAGATGACAGGAATAATATAATACTTGAAAAGCACGGTTATAAAAAAGGGAGAATTGTTATAGATTGTTATGAATTTAAGGAAGATTTCAATATTGCGAGCATGAAGAATTTTTTATACGGGTTTGAGAACAGGAAAAAAATCGGATTTCAGAAAAAAAATGAAAATGAGAATGGTATAGAAAAGAAAATAAAAAAAATAAAAATTTAAAAGGAAGGTAAATTATGGAAAACTTAAAAAGAATGGAAGCGGAGATAAGCCTGTTGGTGGGGCAGATAAAGGGAATTGAACCGGGATATTACGATGTCGAGAAAGGACATACGGAAAAGAAGGAAGAATATGTGAAGGTATCGTGCGCGTTTGAGGGTTACAATGTGAATGACGGGGAAAAGGCGTTATGGAGCATAACGAGGTGCAAGGACGGCAAAGAGGGCGCGTTTGATTTTAACACGATGGTGGTGGACGAGAATAGCAGGAACAAGATATTGTACAATTTCAGCAAAAAGTACAAGAGTTTGGATGAAATAAAGTACAATCACGGGGAAATAATAGCGAATATAAATTATTGTTATGACAAGGTAAAGAAAAATTTGAAGAAGGTGGATTGTCTTACGCACGAGAGCGTGAAGGCGCAGGATGATATTGACAGGGTAATTGAAAGGAAATACGGGAAAGAGAAGGAAGTAAAGATATTATGGAATTCCAAAGTGGGGAAGAGCGAGTTTGTGGAATTGAAGACGACTGAAAAGAACAACATATTGTTATGCCGGAGTAGCAAGGACGGTGTTGATGTGTTCAAGGTAAAGAAAGAGCCTTCAAAGAGCGATGTGATGGAATTTTTGAACCAGTGGGACCGCAAGAGGGAGAAAGAGAAAGAGAACAAGAGGGTAACGGGAAGGGAAAGAAGCAATACGAGGGGCAAGGTAAAAAGGGTATAAGTTATGAAAAATAAATACGAGATAGATAATGAGAGAACGGGAGCGATATGCGAGTTGGAATTTACCTACGGAAGCGAGGAAGGAATATACAAAGGATATGTAAACGCGGAGATAAGAAACCAAGCGGGGGATTATTACAGGATTAAAGGTATAGAGTTTGATGAAAAGACAAAGGCGAAGGAAGAAGTTGTAAATGATTTCAGGGATATAACGGCAATGATCGCGAAAGATTATATGAACATGAAGATATTGTACAGTTTGACGGGTGGGAATAAAGGAAGCGTGATAGAAGCCGGGAGGGCAGGGAAAAAAATAAGGATAGACCGTGAAAGAAAAAACAACAAACTTGATTTTACGGTAAGTATTGGCGACAAGGCTTTAAGTTATGATTACAGGACGGATACGGCGGATACGGGTCATGAAAGGGAAGTAAAATATGTATTGGGTGTTTACGACAAAGCGTGTGAGAGTAGCGGAAAGGATTTAATGTTTTTTTATAATTTTGACAAGAATTTAAGGGGCAGTGTCGAGTTGGTATATAAATATGACGAAGAAAAGAACAGAAATGTAAGTATGAACAGGATGTATGACACGGATATAGGCGCGGAATACGGGATAAAGACAAGGCTGGAAGGGGATAATTTTGTAGAGGACGCGCACATAACATTAAAAGATTTAGTAGGGAAAAGGAAAGTAAGGGACGAAGTATTTGTGGTAAAAAATTGCGACGGTGAAAACGCGGAAAAACTTGTAAACGGGTTTATAAACAAATACAGGCGTGATGATACGGTATTGAAGGGTATAAAAAGCCGGGAACAGTGGAATGACAAAGCGGCAAAAATATTTGAAGAAGGTATAAGGGAATACGAGAAAAAAAAACCGTTTATAAAGGATAAGAAAGCGAGGGAAATGGACGCTTTAATGCATGTGGTGATAGACAGGGATGTCCGGGATACATTTTTAAAGGGTAAAAAGGATATTTGCGAAATTGTTATGGAAGACAACGGAAAAACGAAGTTGGAAAAGATAAGCGATATGATGGGAAACGGCAGGGTTATAATATTATTACAGAGATCGGTAAAGGGAAAGAACGGAAAAGATTTATGGAAGTTTCATACAGATTTTAACAGGGCAAGCATGAAGGAATTTGTAAAGCAGTGGGACAGCGCGAGGGGCAGAAAGGTTGTGAAAGAAAAAAAGCGGGGGAAGAAAATATGACAATAGGCAAATATTTAGGAAAGAGAGAAGATATAAACGGGTTTAAAAGAAAAGGGCACTGGATGTTGGAGAAGGAGTATGAATATACGAGTGTAATACCGGTAAAAGGCGAAGAAGTTTTCAGAAAATGGTACAGGGAAAATGTAAAAGAACAATATTTAAATGAAGATGCGGAAACCTTGAATTATAACGATGCTGTAGGAAAGGAACAGGTCGGGGGGGTTTATTATTTACACGAATATAAAAGCAAGAGCGGGAAAGGTATGGAGTACAGGGGTCCGGTTGAAGCGATATATGAGAAAGCGAAGTTCAAAGTAAGTATATATGATAATTTGACAGTAGGAATAAACACGGGGAATGTGGAGCAGGTAATATCGTTTACAAACATGGAAAGGGACAACGGCGTAAATTTTGTAAAGAATTTGGATTGGATTATTGAAGAGAGCCTTACGGGCAGGAATATTCGGAATAATTTAAAAAACGCGGGCGCGTTGGACAGGGTTGAAAGGAATGTAATGGGGTTGGCGGAAGTACCGGTAAATGCGAACGGATTTTCGCTGGACAGAAATGATTTAAGGTTGGTAAAAAATTTTGATGACAAGACAAGGGTTAGTTTGATATTTAATTCCGGGAAAGGGGAAGAAAGGCCTTATTATACATTTGGTATAACGCGGGGCAAGGAAGTAAGGATAGAAATAAGGAATTTGGGATTTAACGCTGAAAAGCTGACAGATATATTGAATAAGAGTTACAGGGAAGGGATGGATATTGAGGAATACAGACATGCGTGTTTGATGAATATAGGGAAGGAATATACATTAACGGACGGGACATATTTTAAATATGACAAACATTATTACAAGGATAAAGTTGATTTGAAAGAAAAGGATATTCATGCGGGCGAATTTTATAAGATTATAAAGGAACCAAATGCCGATAAGGATAATTTGTATGTTAAAAATAAATACAAGGAAGGCTGGGATATATACGAATATGACGGGAAGAAAAATATTACGGAAGATGTGAATAAATTTGCGAATTACGCGTTTGGTAATAATAAAGCGGAACAGATGAAATGTATGGGTATAAGGAATTTTGAAACGGAGAAACATTTGGCGGATTATTTAAAGGGCAAGTACGCGTATGTCGGGAAAGCGGTACAGGAAGGAAGTAATTACAAGATACCGGTACTGGATAATAACGCGTGGGGAAGTTATATAATGGCGGTTAAAGGAAAGAAGGAAGAGGTTACGGCGTTTACATTTAACAGTGATTACAATTTGCACAGTGCCGGAGAGTTTATAAAGCAGTATAATAAAATGTTAAAGAATGACAAGAAGCTTGAAGCGAAGAAGCCGGAAAAAGAAAAAAAAAGAAAAATAAGTAAATAAGGAAAAAATTATGAAATTTGATGATGTTGTTAAAGATTATTGTATAAATTTATGTGCAGATAGTTTTAATAGAAATAGGGATTATTATAAGGATAAGGATGTATGGTATAAATTAGTTGAAGTATCAGGTATGGGTATTGAGGAATTAGGAAAATATTTGGATAGGGAATATAGTAGTATGTTATCAAAAGTAAATTTTGATAAGGATATTACAAATATTGTTAGAGAAAGAGAAATATATAATGAAAGTGGTTATGATGGTTTGGTAGATAAATTTGACAGGGTACATGATATTGTGGATGTTATAGGAAATAATGTTAAAATAGATAAATATTATAATGAAATGGAATACAATGAAAGTAATGGTTATTTTAATGATCGAAGATTTACTATTGGTATGAATAACAGTATATATTCCGCATTATCATTATGTGATAAACTTGATTGGGATGAAAAAAAGGAAGAATTTAAAAAGATATGGGGAGTTGCATTGGAAGTTTGTATTGAAAGAGGTATTGAAGGTTATGAAGGTGATTATGAGAGGTACAGGGATAATTTTAGAAGTGATGTAAAGTATGCCGACAGCAGGGAAGAGCTTTTAAAATATGTACAATATTTTAAGAGTCTCAATGAAGCTTTTATAGGTGGGTTGGCAGAGAAAAATTATAAAGAAGCAAAAATTACTTTGAGTAAATATAATGAATATATGAAAACAGAAAATATAGAATCATTAAGCTGTAAAAAAATATTTAGAAATACCAAAAAAGATATTGATGAATTAAGAAGAATATTTAAAGATTATGATATAATACAAACGGTACAATATTGGGATAAAAATAATATATTATTTGGTAAAAAAGAAAACTTATATAATGAAAAAACGAAAAAAGAGGCAAATATATATCAGGATGCAAAAATAGGAACAAGATATTTAATGGACAAAGATTTTAACCAAAAAAGTATAGAATATTTTATAAGTGAATACAAGAAAAGTTTGGAATCTGACAAGGTAAAACATTTGAAAGAAAACAAGACGGAAAATAAAGAGAAAAAAACCAGCAAGGCAAGAAGGGGGTAAACATGCATACTTTTACAGATTTGCGGGAAAATGTTTTCAGAATGATGTATGAGAGAAGTATAAAGCAAGGGAAAGTAAATAGGAATAATGTGATTTACAGGGCAAGGGATGTATTTGGAAATAATTTCGATAATTTTAAAAAATATTTGGATTTGGAAAAAAAAGACGCGGAAAGTTTGGGTTTCCGTGAAGAGAATATAAGCAAGCCGTTATTCGGGGTGTACTTGTTATATTTAAAGCAAAAGGAAAAAGCATGGGATTATGAGAACAAGAAAGTAAAAGAAGATATAGAAAAACGGGCGGGAGATTATGTAAAAGAAATAATCGGGGAAAGTCGTTTTGGGAAGAGTGAAATATCGGACGGGGAAGGGCCGAATATGGTTGTGTACAATGAAGAAGACGGGAGGAACGGGTTAACAAAGGGTTATTCTTTCGGAATGTCGGAGATTATGATGTATGATGAAAAAAGGTCAGATTATGACGGGGATTTGAAAGGGTTTGTATCGGGAATGGAGGCTTGGCAGTGGATGTTGATTAAGGAAGGGGAAAAGTTAATAAACAGGACGGAAGTGAAATTTGACAGTGAAGAAAGGAAAGGAGATATAAAGATTGATTTGGAAAGTTTCAAGGAACATGAGAAGAAGGGAAGTTTGGCTTTTGATTGTGCGGAAGAAGAATATCAGATAAACAAAAAAGATAATTTGGAAAGTATAGGGTGCATGAAAATAGAAAATTACAGGGATTTGGCGCAAAAGGACGGCGGGTATAAATTAAAGTATGCCGAGAGCGCGGGCAGGGGAAAGGGGGATTACGCCGATGTATACCAAAAGTTATATTTGGAAAAAGACGGGAGACCGGAGTACGGGATGAGGGTATTGTTTCCGAAAGAGGACAAGGTATTTTTGTTCAATGGTAATTTCAGCAAAAAGGAATTCGGGGTATTTTTAAAACAGTATAAAGCGAATATTGAAAATATTAATGATAATGATAATCAGAAAACAGGCAAAATAAAGAGATAAGGAGAATATATGTTTGATATTAAAGATGAATTTAATTGGGAAATGCTAAAGTTGAAATATAGAATGGATATTGGTCTTCATTCATATTATGAACCCGAAGAATTATATAGAAGATATAGTGAATGTAATGAAGATGAAGCCAAATTTTGGTTAAAAGAATTGGAAAAGTGTTATAAGAATAAAAAGAATCAAATGTTAATAAAAAATGAAGTAGAAAACGAAAATTATGAAAAGTCTTATATGTTAAAATACATAGCAGAAAAAATGAATATAAGAAAATATAATATTAATACCGTAACGGATGTGGATAATGATGGTGATTATAATACACAATATTTGATAAATGATAGTAATTATATGAATATAGGTTTTAGAATGATGTATAAAGTAAAGAAAAAAGAATATTTGTATAAAATATATTATTTAAGCGTATATTTGTATAATAGTAAGGAAAAAATATTTAGTAGCATGGTAGATTTGAGTAATTTATTAGGAGTGGATGAAGTATTTAATTATGAAAAGTTTATGAAAAATAAATTAAATATTGTCAAAAAGATAATGTTAAAATATAAAAAATATTGTGAAGAAAACAGGGATAAAGAAGGTGATAAAGAGAGGGGGATTAAAAAGTTATGGTGTGAAGAATATGACAAGAAAGTTGATTTGTACGGTTATTTGGAAGAGATAAACGGGGAAACGGGTTTTGAGACGGTATTTGACGAAAAAATGAAAAAGGTTTTCGGAATAGACGGAAAGGGGAAATTTTCTTATTATTTGGTTTACATGAATAACGGAAATAATGTTTTATTCAGGATTAATAAAAATTTTAACAGGAGAAGCGCGATAAAGGAAGTGGAAAAATACGAATATATGAACGCTAGGAGAAAAAATTAAAAATAAAATTTAAAAAAGAGAGGTAAAGTATGAAAATAACAATATCGAGTCAGGAACAGTATGAAAATGCCGTAAAGAACGGGGTAAAAAAAGATGATGAACTTGTATTGGAGAATTGCAACGCTTTTATAAAGGTGAGGCATGATGTAACGGTCGGGAAGGGCGGGATGTGTTTGTCGGAAGGAAAGACGGAAGTAAACATAAAGGCGGTGGAAGACGGGAAAGTAACATGTGATGGAAAGACGAATGTAAAAGCGTATAACGAAGCGAAGGTAATATCGAGGGGACACTGCAAGGTGGAATTGAATGACATGGCGGAAGGGAATTTTTACGGACACAGCAAGGTTGTGGCGAGGGATCAGAGCCGTGTAAACGGGTGCGAGGATTGTACGATAGAAGCGGGCGGGGAGGCGAATGTTGCGGCGTTTGACAGGTGTAAGGTAGTGGTAAGAAACGATGTAATGGCGAAAGGATATGATTATACGCATATAAAGGCGTATGATAATTGCATAGTGGAGGCTACGGGAAATTGCAAAGTGGAAGCTAGGGATAATTGCATGGTGATAGGGGACGAGAACGCGAATATAAAAGCGCAGGATAAGTGTTTGGTATTGAAAAAATCATCGGCGAGCGTGAGCATCAGTGATGCTTGCAGGGTGATAGATATGGACAAGATAGATGAAAAGAATGTAATGGGAAACATAAAAGAGTTGTCCGAATGTCCGATAGCTGGGAAAAAGACGGCGGTTGTGGCTGGAAAATTTATGGATAATATACCGGAGAACAAGAGATCCGCGATAGACAACAGGTTCAGGGCGACCGGAACAACGATGATAGATTATGTGAAAAAGAATGTTGTAATAGGGGATGTGGAAGAGAAGGCGGAAACAAAGCGTGAAGGCATGGAATTTGAAGACAGGTTCAACATGTTAAATAACAAGGTAGAGCCGGTAAAGGTAAAGACGGATGAAAACGGAAAACCGGATATAAAGTTTGTAAACGAATCTTTGGAAGAAAGTTACAAGGACAAGCCGGGATTCAAGATAACTGGAAGTTATGTATATAAGGACGGAGAAAAGGTAGAAATGAACAAGTGTGAATTTAGAGGAAGCAAGGGGATAGAATATTTCGTACAGTTGGACCGTGAAGGGAAGAGTGTGCGTTTTGGAGCGGAAAAAGACAGTAGCAAGTTGGGGATGGGAATAGCGGCAAGAGACTGGTTAAAACATGACAGGAATGTTGAGAAGTTACAGGCGGAAAAGAAAGTTTCCAAAGAAGTTTCCAAAAGTGCGAGACGGTAAAAAGGTTAATGCTAATTAAGGGGTAAAAAAGTTGGATTACGGAAAATATGTATTTGTGGATTTTGAAAATGTGCAAAGTATAAATGTGGGAAGGATTGGAAAAGATACGAAGGTATATATAGTTTTGGGCGGGAAGCAGGGAAAGATACGGGCGGATTTGATACAGAAGATCCAGCCGTTCGGGAACGCGGTGGAATGGTTGAGGGTAAAAAGCAACGGGCAGAAGAACGCGTTGGATTTTTTTATCGCGTATTATTTGGGGTATTGTGTTTCAAAGAACGGAAACAAGGAATATATAATATATTCCAAAGATACGGGGTATGATCCCCTTATAGAATATTTGAGGGGAAAAAAGGTTAAGATAAAGAGGATAGTAAATTTTGATCAGATAGGAAATTAAAAAAGGAAGGAAGATATGTATTTAAAGAAAAATGTTATTGCTGTAATTTTTTTATTTTTATTGGTATTGTTGTCGGTTAATGTATATTCTGACGGGTTGTACCGTGTTAACGAGAACAATATTAAAAGTTTCAGGAATGTGGGTACGGGAAAGTTATACAGGGTAAAGGTAACGAGGGTAATAGACGGGGATACCGTGGAGGTACTGACGGACGGGAAGGTTACGGGATTGGAAGCGAGGGAGCGGGTAAGGTTATTGGGAATAGACACGCCGGAAATCGGGAGGGAAGGAAAAGAGGATGAGAAGGGTGCGAAGGAGGCTTTAAGATATTTACAGGGACTGGTTGAAGGGAAGGAAGTATATTTGGCGTTTGATTGGGATTTACGGGACAGGTATGGAAGGTTATTGGCGTATATATATTTGGGTAACGGGGAATGTGTAAATTACAGGATATTGGAAAACGGTTTGGGAAAATATTTGGGCAGGTTCAGGTTTCAGTTTATGGGAGAGTTTCAGGAAGCCGAGAACAGGGCGAAGCGGGGGAGGAAAGGATTATGGCGGTAATAAATAATGAAAGGAAGAGGAAGGTATAATGTTATTTATTACAAGTAATTATTTATATATGAT
>Ga0099364_10004441_pt1 | contig 21259 bp, 21 predicted proteins | sample TergutTh196P3_FD_73070 | JGI IMG/M metagenome (GOLD analysis project Ga0099364, IMG submission 73070) | Microcerotermes parvus P3 segment gut microbial communities from Pointe-Noire, Republic of the Congo - Th196 P3 | ecosystem: Host-associated > Arthropoda: Insects > Digestive system > Gut ... | reverse complement strand
ATCTACTATATAACAGGCGGCGGCTCATCCAGCGGATGCGATGAAAAAACCCTGCGGGCTTCTCCGCTTTTGGAAGCCTACCGCGCAAAAGATATAGAAGTTCTTATAATGAGCGATGACATTGACGATATTGTAATCCCCACTCTGCACACTTACCGCAAAGAAACACCGGGAACAGACGGGAAGAGCGAAGCCCAAACTTGGGAGCTTAAAGCGGTTAACCGCGCCGGTGCGGATGAAGAGTTAGGTGAAAAGGAAAATAAAGCGGCGGAAAAAGAAGCCAAGCCCGTAATCGAAAAACTTAAAAAAGCTTTGGGCGACCGCGTAAAAGATGTAAAGTTATCCCGCCGCCTGCACGATTCACCGTCATGTATCGTCGCCGATGACAAAGACCCGTCAATGCAAATGGCGCAAATGCTCAAGGCAATGGGACAAACCTCAATGCCCGACATCAAACCAATCTTGGAAGTAAACGGCGACCACCCAATCGTAGCAGGGCTTAAAGACATCGACGACGAAGAACGAATCGCCGACACCGCCGGCGTACTGCTTGATCAGGCATTGTTGGTAGAAGGCATCAAGCTGAATGACCCTGCGGATTTTATTAAAAGGATGAACAGGCTGTTGGCGCGGTAGGGTTGGGATTTCTTCTTATTGTGTATATTTGCGCAAAATGGTTTTTGTACACCGCTAAAAAAACAATAAAATAGTCGGTGTAATAACATGTAACACAATATCTGTTGTAAAATGTGCAATTATTGCAGATTCTAAACCCTTTTTCCAATAGAGCCAGCCAAATATTATGCCTCCAATTCCGTTTAATAAAACAGCTCGTACTACAACTAATCCGGTTAAAGGAACTATCTGTGCTGTTGCCGGTAAATGCCCCAAACCAAAAATTATGGAAGCTAAAATAATTGATAACCATACTCCAAAATTTGCAGGACGCCCGTCTTCTGTCTTTCTTATTTTAAAGGTAATCCACACAATTAAAGAAACCATGAATAATCTTAACAATACTTCTTCCGCAATACCGCCGTAAAATGAGGCTAGAAAGCCTTTCCATACCGCCGGAGTTATATCTGAAGAGCTTAATTCCGGAATTAATTTACTGAACGGCAAACTGAATAAAATAATCAATACACCTGCTAAAATACCCCAAAATAATGAAGGCTTTATTATAGACTTTAACCTTTTAGCTTGATTTATCCCTTCCAAAGCACCCTGCAATATAGGCAGCCCCATTCCAACTCGTTTTGATAAAAACAATCCAAAGAATATAACCACTGCAAACAACACAAGGTTTTGAATTGCTGAAATAATCAGGGCTATGGCTGTAATTTCAACCTCAGATGAAGTAAGCTCCATTGCATAAGGTATTACAAGAAATGATGAAATTACACATGTGAAAAGCAAGATAAAGAATAATTTCCAGTTTATTAGATTTTTCATATGATCTCCTTAATCAATATTCATTATATATATTAATCCCAGCTTAATTGACCATCGCCTGTTATTGGAATTTTATCCCCCAAGAAGCGCGGTTTTGGTTTGAAAATTATGTTAATAAACGCTTTTACCCTGGCAAAATATTCTCTGATATTCCATGCACGGATATTGGAGCCGGGGAAGCGGTCGTGATTTAATGAATAACCTACAGCATTAAGCCCAAGACTGCGTGCTATACACACTGCCCGTGCAATATGAAAATCCTGCGTAACAATAATTAAACTTTCTGCTTCAAAAACATCTTTGGCACGATACAGTGAATCCCATGTGCTAAATCCGGCATGATCCAAAAATATATTTTCTTTTTGAATATGAGAAGCATTATTTAAGACATAAAGTTTCATCGCATTAACTTCATCATAATATTGCTTCCCATGATCACCGGAAAGCAAAAGTTTTTGCCCCTTGCCAATATCTAAAAGCTGAATACCGCCTGTAACCCTGTCGTGCAATACATCTGAAAGCCTTGTTCCATGAGTCATTGCCCCAAGCACCAATACCGCCGTGCGTTCAGGAACCTCATCAATATTCTTATAAACATATTTTTTGGCCGCCAAAACCATTCCAATATTGATTAATATTGATAAACCCACCCCTGCAGCAAAAATGAGAAAAATAATTTTAACAGCTTTCCCGATTGTTTTTGTCATTGGGGTATTATAGCATGAAATTTGATAATGATATAGACGGAATGACAGAGGGTACTTAACAGATGTTTACATTCCTTGGTTTTATTGCTATAATAACCTTCAAGGAGCCAACATGGATTTTTTTGAAACTGTAGAAAAAAGATATTCCCACAAAGAAAAGTTTTTACCGGATGCAGTTCCGCTTAAAGATTTAGAACAGATAGCAAAGGCGGGTCTTGCGGCACCAACCGGAAACAACAGTCAGTATGTTAGATTGGTAATACTGCCGGACAGAACCGCTTTACAGCCGCTTTGTGATGTCGCTCCGACAGACGGTCTAAGCACAGCACCTGCGGCAATAGCGGTGCTAACAGATCCTTCTGCCCAAAAGTTCCAGTGGAATTTTGAAGTAGAAGATTATGCCGCCGCCGCAACTCAAATGCTTTTAGCAGCAGTTTCTTTGGGGTATGTTTCATTATGGCTGGACAGCCCATATTTTGATGAAGCCAAGCAGAAAGCCGCCCTCAAAGTTTTGGGCGCACCCGATGAGTATCACTTGCGTGTAGTACTGCCAATCGGTCTGCCCGACGGCCCGGGTTCAAGACGCGATAAAATGCCATTTAATGAGAGAGTTTCCTATGGGAGATTTGGGGAGATGGTTCCTAAAAACCATTAAGTTTCCCCTTCCTTGGTCATTATTAGAGATAATGCCAATAAGGGGGAGAAATGAAAAAGTTTTAAGATTATATTTTTTTTGCGGTTATATGTCCGGCATTTTGTCATAATTTTGTCTTTCGTAAGTCCTTATGTAGTAAGGAATTAGCATCGTTTTGGTATTAAAAATGTCCGCAAAATGTCTGTAAAATTGACAAAATAATGCATATAAGTTATACTATATAGTATGAAAAACACATTGGAACATATATCGTTTAAATTTAATTGGAATTTAGATGAAAAAACCGTAAATTTGCTTGGGCAATGTTATGCTTATGTCAATTCTATATCGAATTCTCCTATTCAGCCTGACCGTCACCAACAGCTGCTTACCCTGTCTTTGAACAAAGGGGCTTTGGCTACGACTGCCATTGAGGGTAATACCCTGACAGAAGAAGATTTAGTTCAAATTCAAAGTGGCAAAGACCTTTCTCCCGGCAAGAAATACCTGCAGCAAGAGGTTCAAAATATTTTGGATGCTTTTAATACAATCCTTAAAGAATTGGTTAGAGAAAAAAAACCTTCTGTTGTATCGCCTGAATTAATACGCCGTTTTAACAGGATGGTTGGAAAAAATATAGGAGAAACATTTGGAGGAGAACCGGGACAGCTTAGAAAACGCAATGTTATAGTAGGGGCAGTTTACAGACCGCCGTCTTTTGAAAAAGTAGAAGTATTAGTTAAAAAACTTTGCAACTGGTTATTGCGTGAATTCCATTACTCTCATGAACAGAACTTTGATGAAGCGGTTATTGAAGCCATTGTTGTTCATGTCTATATTGCATGGATACATCCATTTATGGACGGCAATGGAAGAACTGCCCGTTTATTGGAATTTTATCTTTTATTACGAGCAGGCGTTCCCAGTATTGCTTCACATATTTTATCAAACCATTACAATGATACCCGCACTGAATATTATAGGCAATTACAAAATGCCACAGAAACAGGTGACTTAAAAGCGTTTATTCAGTATGCTCTTATAGGATTCCGTGATGGTTTGGAAAGTATTATAGAACTAATTCACAAAGAACAAGCAGAACTAACATGGAAAAATTATGTGCATGATATGACTGAAAAAATGCAAGAAAATGAAATAAGCCAAAAAATAGCCCGTCGAATTCGGCAGCTTATCTATTATATTCCAAGAGACAGATTTTACAGTATCGATGAAATAAAAATCCTAAACATAAAAATTGCAGAAGAATATCAATATCTCAACCCAAGAACAATGCGCCGTGATTTAGAACTTTTAACAGAAAAAGGGCTTCTAAAAGTAGAAAAAAACAAATACCGCGCCAATTATGAACTGCTTCATGGTTTTCTACCGGAAGCAAGTATACCAATTAAACGGCATCATTAATCTAGCGAAATTTTCCCTAAAATCATTAAGTTTCCCCCTCTTTGGTCATTATTAAGGATAATGCCAATAAGGGGGAAAAATGAAAAAGTTTTTACTGGTTTTAGTAATATTTGGAATTATATTATTCTCCAATAACGATTTCAGGGATTGGGTTAAAGAAGCTGGTAAAAAACCTGCAAATTCATTAAGCTTAAACATTAATAATTCCGGCAGGGATAGGTATGGATTATTGGCATCGAACTATGACAGAAATGGCTGGGCAAAAGTAAATGGTAAATGGGTTAGCAATCCAAGAGCCGGAGCAGTTATAAAATACGCAAGCGGTCAAGTTGTAGCTACATATTCCAATACAATGGTGGTTACAAATAACAATTCAAATACAAGTGCAAACCGCACATTTTCATCAATTCAGGAAACTTATCCCATTTTGGAAAGAGTTGCAAGGGAACTCGAATATTCAGATATTCCGGCATTGCAAGATTCGTTTAGAAATTATAGCCCTTTGGATCCAAATAGTTACTATATTCATGATGGTAAATATTTTTATTCCAATAATGCTCTATTTAATTACAAGATACAACAAGCTCGTGCTTGGGGCAGCAGGAATGATCAAAACGGCGATGGCAAAATAAACTGCCAAGACTATGCGGAATTATTTTACAAATACGCAAAAAATGAAGGGTATCAAGTTAGGTATATTGTTAACAGCCGATTAAACCACGCTTTTAATTCAGTAATTATAAATGGCAGATGGGTTGCCATAGAACCCCAAGCAGCAGAAAGCGGACTGGACAAAAGCCCTGCAATGTCAACTAGATGGCCAAACTACAACCCGGCTTATGATACGGTGATGAAGTAAGGTTCTGAATAAATTATGCTTTTATTTTAATTTTTTCAAGTCTTTAGCGTTTTTGCCGGTAATAGCAGATTTCCCGGTTCCTGCTTCAATTTTACGCCGTGCATCTCCTGCAATATTGGCACCTTTGCGGGCAATTTTCATATTTTCTGCCAAGCCTTTGGGCTTTTCATTCTTTGCAAACTCTGTTGTAGAAACTTCTGCAAGCATATTTAAGACTAGTTCAAGATTAGACATATTATCGCGTAAATTCTCTTTTGTTAGACCTTTAAAATTTTTGTAAGTGCGGGCACTCATTCCTGCCCAGCCCTTATAAATCTCATCGGTTAAAATAGCATATTCCTGACCTTTCTTAATTCCCCCCTTATCCCATTCGTCAGTCATAAGTTTACGAACTTCAATAGTTTTCAGCCGTTGGTTTATCCAATCTAAAGAATAGCCCTTTCTGGCATAGGTTTCCAGTGCGCGGTTGATAGCAAGTTCAGGGTCGGCTATTTCATCTATGCGTTCGTTCCCAACCTTAGCAAGCCAAATTCTAAAAGGTTCAGCCTTTGGACTTGGAATTGTTTGGACAAGGCGTAATACCTGTTCTGTATTGGCAACATCGGTATTGTAAAATTTGCCGTCTGCTGCTTGCATTTTCAGTTGGGTAGTCTCACTACCCAACTGGCTTCCTTCTTGCTTTAGCTTGTTCCTTAGCCATTTCCAATAATTCCTGACTTTCTCATAATCCGGCTGATTGGTTAAAATGGCAATTACATCATGAACGGAAAAATACCATGTTTCAGTTTCTTCATTCCAAAGCGTTCGGACATTGCGGTCTTCAAAAAGTTTAATGCTGGTTTTGCTCATGGTACTATCATAGCATTTTATATTAGTTTAAGGCAATCCTTTTGTATTCAAAACCATTAAGTTTTCTGCTTGCTGGTCATTATTAAAGATAATACCAATAAGGAGGAAAAATGAAAAAGTTTTTACGATTATATTATCCGTCCTTCTATTATTTTTTTATACAATATTTCTTCTAGATTTCTTCTGACCATACAGGTTTCATTTTTATTCCAATACAGACTGGATCTTTTTTTCCAGTTCTTCTTGAGTATATACTCTGTTATTTTTAATATCATTTTCCCCTATAGAAAGAATTTTTAACAAACTAATTAGATCCATTATTTCCTGATACTGTTTTACATCCATTAAGACAGCCTTTGACTCTCCGTTTTGCGTTATAACAACAGGGGTATTGTTTTCCCCTATTTGCCTGATAATCTCAGCAGTATGAGCCTTTATATAAGAAATAGGCCTAATATCCTTTACTAAATTTAACATAAAATTCTCCTGATTTTTTATGGTACCATATTTGGTCTGCTTTGTCAATGAATAAATATGAGTTGGTCAAAAATGAAGGTTTTGGTGCAGGGAGTTTCTTTGAGCTAATAGGGCAAAAAATGCAATAATAGGGCAATAATAGGGCAATAATAGGGCAAAATAGGCAGTAATAGGGCAATAAAAAATAATCTACGCCGCCACATTCTTTAAGTTTTCATAGGCTTCATTTACTTGTTTCATGAGCATTTCTGCGTTTTTACGGTCACGGGGTGATGAACTGCCATATTTGTCAGGATGGTATTTTCCTGCGGCTGTACGATAGGATTCTTTTAGCTCAGCATGAAAAAATTGTAGTTTTAACCCTAAAAGGTTTCTATAAAAAGACAATATATCAGGAGATGTTGTTCTTTCTTTGGATGACGATTCTTTCTTATCCAATAGGGATATAAAATTAAATGGCAAATTGTTTTTAGCTTCCTTGCCATTTATTTTCCACATAATAATTGCTTCTTTTCTGCAAGAATTAAGTTTACCTTCAAGCATTTTATTTATTATATCATCGCCAAATACATAAGAATCAAATGAAATCTTCCCACCTAATTTAAATTCTTTATTAGAGAAAGATAAACAAAAATAACCATTAGAAAAATGAAATTTAATATGATAAATATTTCCCCACCCATATATTTGCTTTGTTGTCCTGATTGACCAAGCGTAATTTTGTTTTTCTTTCTCATTATATATTTTATATCTTGATATAGAATTTAGTTTGCTATACTTATTACTTTAAATAATAAAAAGAAGCATAATATCCTGCTCTGTTACATTTTTATTTTGATATGTAGTAGTATAAAATAATTCTTCTTCCCCATAATATTTTCTTCTATTATTTGCTTTAATATCATCTGTAATTGAGTCAACAATAATACTTACTACCCAGTAAATAAATGGTAAAAGAGTAATAGAAAATACTATAAATGCTCCCATAATTCAACCCTCTTTCCTGTGATTTTCCTAGTATTGCTAATAATGCCTGTAATTTGAAAAACTTAATGGTTTTGGGAAATATTCTTCTTTTTTAATCCTGTATTCAAAACCATTAAGTTTCCCCCTCCTTGGTCATTATTAAGGATAATACCAATAAGGGGGAAATATGGATTCTTTAACAACATACAAACAACATAATGTATACACAGAAGAAGTGGTTATCTATGATGAATCAAAAGAGGTGTTCAAATACACCCTTTCAAACAGCCTTGACGATATTAAAATAGCAATATACGCAAAAACTGGCTATAATATTAATTTAAATGATGCTGCATGGAAACTTAACACAAAGCTGCCTATAAATGTAAAACATTTAATGTATTCTCGTAATGTTAACTACTCCATGACAATAGGTACAGTAAAAAAATCTCGGTATATAGCAATACATATGCGAGTTGGTGATAAATGGTTTATAACAGGGTATGATGAAATTAAAGGTGGTTTTTACAACTGGGAATTTTTAAATACTTTTAAGGAAGTTACAAATTCACTCAAAGATGTTTTTCCCACGCTGAAGTTGCCGTTTTAGACCAAAGCTAATAAGGTTATTTTGCATCAGAAGATGATGATTCGGAATAAATAAAGGAGAAAAAAATGGAAACAAAAAAGATTAGTATGATGAACAAAGATTATACTTTTGAAAATTTTAAGATTAACGAAAGCAACAAATTTGCAGCAAATGTGGCAATAGCTGTTAGTAAAAATCCCGGAAAAGCATATAACCCTGTATTGATTGCTGGCAGTCAAGGTTCAGGAAAGACACATCTACTACATGCTATAGGCAATTATATTCACAAGAATTCAAATAAAAAAGTCATATATACTGATACAGCAAACTTTTTATATGAATATATAGAGGCAATTTGTGATGGGAAAATATTTGAATTCGAAAATGAATTCCGTTATACCGATGTTTTTTTACTCGATGAAATTCAATTTCTAACCAACAAGCCTGCAATACAGACCGAATTGTATTATACTATTAACGCCCTGCTAGAAGCGAAGAAACAGATAGTTTTTACTTGCGATAGAAATTTATCCAACTTAGAAGGGATTTCAGAAGATTTAAATTCCTATTTCAGATACGAGTTAAATGTAGAATTATAACCAAGGAGTAATTAAAAAACCGATAAAAATGGTCTTTGAAAATACAGCGAAAACTCTTGACACTTAGATAAAAAATACATTAAAATAAGAATATCCACAAGGTGCTGTTGGTGCTTACACCGCCAGACAGGGCGTTTGGTATTTTTATGTTAAGGAGCTTAAAAAGAATTTGTTATGTACAAGGAAATAGAAGCAAAAGATAAAATTGTAAAATATCAAAAAATATTCTTAGAGATACTTCAAAATGGAATATGTGATAAAGATATATTTAGCAATAAAATAAAAGCGCATAAAGGTTATAAGAAAGTGTATTGGTCTTCTCACTTTAATTTTTGGTCAGCATCTGATGAAAGATCTAATAAAAAGAAAAATGGAAAAATAGATATATTGCAGAATATGTTTGGACTAGAAAAACCAGGAGATAAGGAATTAACTATTACAGTAGACATAAACTTTCCATTGCATGGAGAAAAAACAGGGGGGATTCTAATCGAAGATGACAAGACAGGACAAATATTTGTTGGACATCGTGGTGCGAATTATATAAGAAAAATAAATAGCAAAAAAAACAGAGGTATGTTTTGGAATGCTTTCAAGGATAAGTGTAAAGAAGTAGGTAGAGATAGAGAAAAAGTTATCATTATTGGAGAAATAGAGCCGCTAGAAAAATCCAAATATAAGAATTTTCAAAATAAAATCAAAGATTTTGTAGAATTGATTTCGAAAATAAAAAAGGATGTTGATGATGGGAATATTAAAGACAATGATCAAATCCCTACTAAAGCACTCAATTCTACAAAAAAAAAGAAAACTTCTCAAAAACAAACTTCATTGACACCATCACAAAAGCCTGATGATATTATTCGGCAATCAATAGACAAAATTATTGAAATTAACCAAAACTGTAGAAACTACAAAAAAAAACCAATTTTTAAGGAAAGTGAAATATATAAGCTATCAAGGAAACTTGAGAAACTTTGTATTTCTGAAGAAAGTTTTATAAGTTTTTCATTGACATTATATAAACTAATGTATGAAACAACAAGGATTGAAAATCCAAATTTTAAGAATAAAAACGGTCGTAAATATATATTTCTTCTGCCAGATAATTTTTTAAAAATTGATACAAAAACAAAGCACTTTATGGATATAGTGGGTGCTCTTCGTCACCATTATGCTCATTTAGAACCAGAATATAAAGTACCAATAAAGAAAATTTCATATTCTGATGTACTCCAAGAACTAAAAAATAGTAGAAATGAGCCAAAAACTAGAGAAGAATTTACCATATTACAAAATGAGCTTTTAAAGCTATTCGACAATTCATTGGAATATCTACTTTAAATCTTAATAGATATAATAAAATCTTCACAAAACCATTAAGTTTTATAAATTCCGGGCATTATATATGCTAAGGAGTAAAAACTATGGTTGAAAATAGCGGTTTATTTAATGATTTTATCTATGAAAACTCTAATAATAATGAGTATAGGTATGCACTTGGTACAAAAGGGAAAAACACACTTTACTGTATTGGGATAAACCCAAGCACGGCAACCCCGAAAAAATACGACAGAACAATAAAAAAAGTAGAGAAAATTTGCCGTGAAAAGGGTTTTGACTCTTTTGTCATGCTAAATATTTATCCAATAAGGGCAACTAAACCGGAGAACCTGCCGGAAAGAGCGGACTGGTCTGAACATTATAGAAATGTTGATGTTATTTTAAGCTTGATAAAAGATAACTCATTTGTTTGGGCTGCTTGGGGAAATTCAATTAATAAAAGACCGTGGCTTGCTGAATGCAAAGATAGAATATTATCAATAATTCAGGGAAATAAAAATGTCCACTTAGTAAGAATGGGAAGTTTAACAGCAAAAAACCAACCAAGACACCCACTCTTTTGCCCGGTTACAGAATTTGAATCGTATAATCCATAATTTTAATAAATAAAGGAGAAAAAAATGAAAACAAAAAAGATTAGTATGTTGATCGTGTTATTTGTGTCAATGGCTGCTATGGCACAAGCTCAACAATCTGCATTTCAAGGAACTTGGATTGGTGAGAGAGGTGCATATGTTGACCAATCTGCTCATCGATTAGAAATTTCAGGTAACAGTTGGCAGCATTTCTTTAATGGCGAGATTCAAGGGTCAGGAACAGCTAGATTTTCAGCCGGCAGAGCTGAATTATTACTTGCCAATGGAAGTATTTATTTTGATCTTACACTCTTAGCACCCGGTCTTATTGAACAGCATGAATCATGGAGAAGAGGCTGGCATCGTTTCAGGCAGACTCAACCAACTCCTAGACCTTCACCCAATACACAAAACGATTCTCCGCTTGGAGATATTTCTATAGATAATTTACTGGAAGTGGATGGATGGGCATTAGTTGAAAATGAGCAAATACATTATTATCTTTATTTAACCAATGAAAATACTGATATTGATATATTCATTGGATTATTATTTTTCTGGGCAGAACGACAAGGGTACATTGTTGATTACGATAATGTTTTGGCAATTCATCCAAATGAAAATTTAGCTCCCTCTGTAATAAGACTCATGGAATCCAGATTTGCCGATATATCAGTAACAATACACAGCAATTACCTGTATATAAATTTGTATATGGGTGAAGATATCAGAAACAACAATGGTAACGCTAAAGATTATTCTACGCTTATATATCCGTTGGCTAGGAGGAGGTGAGGGGGGGTTGACAATCATAAAAAATGATTGACATAACTAATATTAAAGTTATATACTTTAGAAAGGAGAAGAAAATGAAAAAAGTATTAAAATATTTACCTGTAGTTGCCATTGTTGTAATAGTTGGAGTTGCTCTAATTCCTATTTCAACGATCATATTGGACACCTTGATAGCGGTGAATTTGGCTTTTGCCTTTTTGATACTGCTTATCGCAGTATCTGCAAAGGATATAAAAGAATTTAAATTGTTGCCTACAACAATTTTACTTTCTACTATTTTTAATTTGGCGATTAACCTTAGTGCTATCCGTCTTATATTTACCAAAGGTTTGAATTTTGATGGAAGAATAATTCGATTTATTTCTCTGCCTTTACTTAACAGTACAACTGGTCTAATTATTGGGTATACAATTTTTATTTTGTTGATGTCCGTTTTTACAATAATTATTACCAAGGGCGTAACTCGTGTTTCAGAAATAGCCGCACGGTTTACTCTGGACAGTATGGCAGTAAAGATGATGGCAATTGAAGTCGAATTAGGGTCGGGAGCAATCACCGAAGAAGAGGCTATTCTTATAAAACGAAAAGTTCAGCAAGAATCAGACTTCTTTGGTTCAATAGATGGTGCAAGTAAATTTGTTTCCGGTAATGCAAGACTTACCATATTTACAACTATTGTCATTATTATAGGGGGAGTCTTGGTGGAATATTTTCTTAGAGCTGCTTCCCTTAATAACGCAATTAGTATCTATCTTGGGTTTTCTGCCAGTACATGTTTACTCTTTATGTTTCCGCCGTTTCTTTTGAGTACCGCTATGGGGGTTGTTATTACAAGGGTGGTACGAAAAAGCAAAGATACATAGAACAAAACGAGGTGATATGGTTCGTTCAAAATCAGAAGTTATTATTGTCAATGAACTTGAAAATGCAGGATTAGATTGGCATTATGAAAATGATGGTCAATTTATTGAAATAGAGGCAAAAAAACTATTACCTGCTTTTGTTAAAAATCATAAAGGAAAAGCTTATTATTGGGAACACTTGGGTCTTTTAAATAATCCAAAATACAGAAGAGATTGGGCTGAAAAGGAAAAATGTTATTTAAGTGATAAAGACATCATTTTGAAAATTAGTGAAGACAAACCAAATGGGGAAATAGACAGTGATGATGTTTTGAAAATAATCCATGAAATTATGAATAATTAGTTGGTATGGAAAATAGAGGAAATATTAATATTATGACCGAAAGAGAAGAAATATTTTTCACAGAATTATCAAAAGACAGGGCAGAAATTGCAGACATGTTAGAGAGACCAGCAGCACGGGGTATAAAAAAGAGTGTTGTTGAAAAATATTCTGACCAAGCACACTTCATCTATGAATTGCTCCAAAACGCAGACGATGCAGAAGCGACTTCCGCACATTTTATTTTACATAAAGATAAACTTATATTTGCTCACAATGGTAAAATAAGATTTTCTATTTCTAATCCAGCAACAGAAGATGAGGATTCTACAAATAAAAAACTTGGACATATAAACTCAATAACATCAATAGCCAATTCTAACAAGCATGAGGCTTCAATTGGAAAATTCGGCGTCGGTTTTAAAGCGGTTTTTCAGTATACCTCTACACCTTCTATTTACGATCCATATATATTCTTTAGAATAGACAGATTCATTGTTCCAAGCAAAATTGATGCTGATTTTATTGGTAGGAACAAAGACGAAACACTTTTTGTATTTCCATTCAACCATTCCGAGAGAACAGTAGATGAGGCTTACTATGATATATCTGATAAACTTCACTCGCTTGATTACCCTCTTCTGTTTTTACTCAATCTCAAAAATATTTCTATAGATATACATGGAACATTAGGATTTTATGGTAAATTAGTAGAACGAAAGCTACAATTCAGTGATACTATCGCTGAATTCGTTTGCCTCACTCAAAATAATGGAGATAAGCCTTACAATGATAAACTCTGGTTATTTTCGCGCATTGACGACAGTAAGTGCAAATATTCCGTTGGTTTTTTTGTTGATGAAGATAGTTGCTTGGTAGCAAAGCAACATTCTACTTTTTGTTTCTTTCCAACGAAAGAATCAACAGGTCTTAAATTTATTATTCATGCTCCGTTTTTATTGACTGATAGTCGCGAAGGTATTAAAGCGAATGTACAACATAACAAAGATATGGTTGTATTATTAGCTGAATTAGCAGCAGACAGTCTTGTTTTTTTAAAGGAAATCGGGCAAAATTATGACAAACGGCTTATTGATGATAATATCTTTGATATTATTCCATATGATAAAGATACATTTAATGACATCAATGACAATAACAAGATTTCATTTCTACCGTTCTATACAGCCATCTTAGAAAAAATGAGTAGCGAAAAATTATTACCTTGTTCTCACGGATACATAGAAAATAAAAACGCATATTGGGCATCAGACAAAGAAATTACAGAAGTATTTTCTGACAGGCAATTATCAGAGATTACTGGTAATATAAACGCAAAGTGGGCATTCGCTTTTTTTGGGCGCGATGCAGTACTAGAAAGAGATAAAGTTCTTGCCAAATATATTGATTCGATTACATGCAATTGGTTAAATGAAGATCGAATTCTTGGTGATATATCCAAGGCATTTATTGAAGCACAGCCATTTGAATGGCTAGATATTTTTTATTCATGGATATCAAAATCAAAAAATCGTAGAGATAAGATTAAGGATAAATCTATTTTCCTTGATAAAAATAAAAAAGCAGTTTCTGCGTATGATTCAAATGGTCAAAGAATATTATTTCTTCCATCAGATGCCTCTGATACCTATGTGACAATCCATCCCAAACTACTCGAAGACAAGAATACGGAAAATTTTTTAAAAGATCAACTAGGTATTACTGAGCCTTCAGTTCGAGACGAGATATATAATATTATATTGCCTCAGTATCAAGACGAATCAGAAATCAACACGGAGAATCATTTTAAAAAATTTTTTAGATATTACAAAGAATGCCCTAATGAAGAAAAAGACGATTATATTGGGTTGATTAGAAATTGTAAATTTATCAAGTGTCGATCAGCTAAAGATGATGCCGTATGTCGAGGTAAAGCAAGTGATTTGTATTTACCCACAGAAGAACTGCGATTGTGGTTTAGGTCAAAGCCAGAAACCCTTTTTATTGAAATAGATGAGTATAAGGTATTAGTCGGAATAAAAGATGAAATGAGATTATTAAACTTTTTGCGTGATCTTGGCGTAAAGGGAGAACCAAGTATTTATCCGCGCGAACTATCTTCTGAAGATATTGATAAATTGTTTCCGAATCGTAATTGGTCGTACTCAACTTGGTATAAAAATTGGCAGGAAGCATACCTTGACGGATGTGAAGAAATTATACAAGATATTATGGAGTTTAAAGACAATGTATTATCTGTTATAATATGGACGATATTATTAAAAACGATTTCAGTAAAATGTAACAAGTATCAACAACTTAATGATGTCCTTTGTGGAAGATATCACTATTTTTATTATTCAGATAGATACGAATCTTTCGAATCAAGTGATATTCTTAATCTCCGCACGAAACCATGGTTACTAAATTCTAACGACGAGTTTGTTCCCGCCTGTGAATTAACAATACAAACTCTTTCACCTGTATATAACATTCAGAGTAACGAAGCGCAGGAATTACTGCGCTTTCTCAATATCCAAGAAAATATTATTAACTCAAGTAATAATTTGACTGAAGAACAACGGTTAAAAATTGAATTTGCAGAAAAATATTCTGATATACCACCAGAGGAAATGGAACGCATAGTTGAACAATATAGAGCGAGAAAACAAAACACAGAAACTGGCAGTACTACAAATGAAGATGAAAATAAACCACAGGATCCTGGTATTACATGTGTGGTAAAAGAAGTTGTTAAACGAGCTATAACATCGCGTAAACAGAGAGAATCTGAAACAACCACTGACAAAGATGATGATATGAATTGTGACGAAGACGAATACATAAAAACACCGGTTAATTACAACAGAAAAATAGAACAAGCAATACAACGAAGTTCTGATGAAATATATAGAATTGAACGACTTGAGAAACTAACACAAAGGGCATTTGAATGTGAAAAATACACATTCGGGTGGTTTAGAGTGCTTCTAGAATTAGAGGCACTCAACAGCGGAGAAAACAATGCCGGGAACAGGGAAATAACTATCAGCTTTGCAAAGGCAGAACGCGAACCTAGTACAACACGAACACTAATACTTAAACACCCAAACCGTTATATTCCACATTCCATGGAAGACCTTGCCGATATTCCGCTTGAATTGCATTTTGCAAATCAACCCTCAATTAAAGTTGCTATCGAAGTAATAAATGTCAAATCATATACTTTAAGGGTAAAGTTAAAAACTGGGGCTGAAATTGATGGCGTAGATTTATCGCTTATAACTGAAGCAAAAATTGTTGCCAGAAATCCTGTTTTTCTTATAGAAGAACTTCGGAAGGCTTTTAATGGACTAGAATTGAATGATGATTATAATTTGCAAAAAAATCTTTGCGAGAATATGGAGTTTGTCTTTGGTCCACCAGGCACAGGAAAAACAACATTTCTTGCAAATAACTATATTATTCCGATAATGCAAAAATCGGAAAGCTTGAAAATTCTTGTATTAACACCAACAAATAAAGCTGCGGATGTTCTAACAAGTCGTATTATGAATTCTATGGGGTCAGACGATAGTTATAGAAACTGGCTTATCAGATTTGGAACGACAAATGATAGCACTATTGAACAAAGTGGTATTTTCCGTAACAAAACACTAGATATTCGGACATTCCAACGAAACGTAACAGTAACAACTATCGCAAGATTTCCGTATGACTATTTTTTACCAGATGAGAATACTCGCCTGCACTTGAATGAACTTAAATGGGATTATATAATAATTGATGAAGCTTCAATGATACCTATTGCCAATATAGTATATCCGTTATTTAAGAAAACACCAAAAAAGTTCATAATTGCAGGTGACCCCTTTCAAATAGAACCTATTACATCTGTAGATATTTGGAAAGACGAAAATATTTATACAGTAGTACAGCTATCTTCGTTTACAAATCCAAATACAATTCCACACAAATATCATGTCGAATTACTGACTACACAGTATAGGAGTATACCTGAAATAGGCAATATTTTTAGTAACTTCGCTTACGGCGGAGTGTTGAAACACGACCGTAAGACTGAAAGCCAAAAACCGCTTCTTATAAACGATAAGTTTGATATAAAAACATTAAACATGATCAAGTTTCCTGTTAGTAAGTATGAGAGTATTTATCGCTCTAAAAAATTGCAGGGTAAAAGTAATTACCATATATATTCTGCACTGTTTGCCTTTGAGTTTGCCAAATGGTTGTCTTCGTCGTTAACCAAAGAACAAAGAAATGAGTTGTTCAGAATCGGTATAATTGCTCCTTACCACGCACAAGCCGACCTTATTGATAAACTTTTCTCGTCTATTTCAACAAATAAAAACATAGATATTCAAGTTGGAACAATACATGGATTTCAAGGTGATGAATGTGATATTGTTATTGCGGTTTTTAACACTCCGCCTTCAATTTCTACATCACCGGAAATGTTCTTAAATAAACCAAATATTATAAATGTTTCCATAAGTAGAGCCCGTGATTATCTGTTTATCCTTATGCCTAATGATGAAACTGAAAATGTACAAAATCTTAGTCTTGTAAAAAAAATTTAAGATCTGTGCAAAGAACAATTGTCATATGTAGAAAAGCAATCAAATGATGTTGAGAATATTATCTTTGGTAGCAAAAGTTATCTTGAAGATAATTCCTTTTCAACGAGTCATCAACTAGTAAATGTTTATGGTGAACCTGAAAAATGCTATGAGATAAGAAGCGAGGATTCTGCTATAGATATTCAAATCCACAAAAACCAACTGACTTCCCAAAATCCCAGACATTATATATAATAAGCAAGGAGAAAAAAATGAAAACCGTAATAGTAACAGCCCCTATGAGGTTGCCGCATGAGGTGAAGCCGATACAATATCCCATGGACGGCAATAAAGCTGTGGAGTACGAGAACCCCGTCAGATGTCCAATAAACGGCGTTTTGGCAAAGACAATGGAGAAGGGTGAGCAGGTAAAAGTAATTTATATCCTTACAACAGGAGAAAACAGCCTAAGCGTAGAAAATATGAAAAACTTTAAAGAGGAACTGGAAAATATTAACAGGGAAATAGGGGCGGTTCTGTCTTATGACACAATCGACATGGATTTTATTCCCACAAAACAAACCTACAATAAACTTATTACCGACCTAACTGAAAAAATAAAAGAAAATGCCAAAATTTATACAGACATTACCTATGGTCATAAACCGGAAGTTCTTTCGCTTTTTTGCGCGCTTCGTTTTGTGGAAGAATTCCGGGATGCAGTTGTTGATTATATTGTTTATGGAAAAGTTGAGTTCAATAAGGAAACCAGAGAGCCGGAAAATCCAATGATTTATGATATAACTTCTCTCTATTATCTTTTTAAATTGATAGGCAACATTGGCAATACAGATAGTAAAACCGCGTCAAAAATGTTAAATGATTTCTTTGCTCTGTAAGGGGAATTTGTGAAGCAGCATAAAACAGAAGAACAATTAAAAGATGATATTTTTAATGCCTATTCCCGTTATTTAAACGCGCACTCATCCGACCGCCGACAAACCTATTTTGGACAATTATTCGATCCAATATTCCGATGGTGTGATACTTATTTGTTTAATGAAACTAAAGAAATGGGAGAAGAAATATTTAAAACTGTCAGCAGAATTGTAAAAATAAATAGAAAAAACATACAAGAAGATAAAACGCAATTTATTAAATATTTAAGAAAAGCACTTAATAACGCAAGGAATGAGTACTATCGAAACAACAGAAAAAAAGTAATAAAAACTCCAAAAAAATATTATGAAATAGAAAAAGTTATTGAAAAACAAGAAATTAATGCAGGAAGAAAATTTACAAATGAAGAAAAAATCCAATTTATATCCGATTTTTATAACATGACTAGAGAAAAAGCACTTTTATGTCTAAAATATATAAATGCAAAAAATATAGGAAGACTTGATTTTTCTGATGACGGAGAAGAACACAGTCTGCTTGATTCATCGGATGCAAAGTCTGTTTACAATGATAATTCATTAGACGAGCCTGAAAGTGCTATGTTATTAAAATATGATTTTTCTGTTCTTAAAGAAGCGGTAAAATCAGCATTTAAAAAAGGGTATAAAAAAACCATTAATATGAAGAGGGCACTCTTTACAGTTTACTGCATCAAAAAATACAAAAACTTTGAAGGACTTCTGCCGGTTCTAGACAATGAAATTCTTGAAGCCTACTATAAAACCATGAAAAAACCCACTCAATATGAAGTTTACATGAAATATCGCCCCACAGCTAAAAAAGCCAGTGCTGAAGTCCGTGCTCATGAAACGCTAAAGGGTTTTCTTAAAGAGCTTGATTCTAAACTAAAAATCAAGTAAACAAAATCCCCTCTTTGGGAAATAAATACTAATCCAACGCACTCATAAAACCATAATATGCAGGCTTGGCGCGGTTTTGGGAGTCAAAGAGGAGGGGGAGGCCGCCGGAGCGCCAGCTTTGGTTGTCTGTGACTCCCCATAATGCTACTCGTTCTATGATGTCGGAATTTTCCATGTATAATTTCATGTATTCCCTAAACAAGCGGGATTGCTCCATGAGTCCGTTGTTAGTGACGGTTGAACTTGAATGTTTGTCTATACCGCTGCCAACACCTCTAAACTCACTCCAGCTCTGTCCAAGTATATCTAACTCGGCAACAGAAATTCTTACACCTAACGGCCTGAATAAATCTATGGTTGCTCTTATACTAGATACGGTTACACCGGTATTGTGATGTTCCTGCATACCTATCCCTTCTATTAAAAGTCGGTTTGCGTTGGGATATTCGCGGCGGTAACGGTCGTTGACATCTCTTACCATATTGCGAATCATTGTAGCTTTTGGCGCTTGGTCAGTATTGTAATCGTTGTAGTATAAAATTACGCTTGGGTCTGCAAGACGAGCGGCAAGGTATCCTTCATAAACAAAGTCTGCGCCAATAGCCGCATACCACGGATTTTCTTTGCGCATTACCTCTTTCCAGTCTGCTCTGGGGCTTACTCCGTCAGGGAAAATTTCATTTAAAATATCCCATGAATAAATCTTTCCTTTATAATGCGTAACAACATCTGTAATGTATTTTCTCATTACAGCTAACGCTTCATCTTTAGTGTGCCTTGTTGGAATCCTCCCCATCCATGCCGCATTCTGACTATGCCAAAGAAGAGTGTGTCCATGCACCTTAAAGCCCGATGCTAAAGCGGCATCAACCATACGGTCTGCCGTCTGAAAATTGTAAGACCGTTGGTCAGGAGCCAAATAACTTGGCTTCATGTTATTTTCCGGCGTTAATATTTCATAATGATGAATAAGATGATCTGTAACAATTTCTACAGGGCTTGCATCTCTGGGATTATAAATATTTCCCATCATAAAATAAGAACTAAATTGATCTTTTATTGGCGGCAGTGACATAATATCCGCCTGACCCTGTGTTGTAACAGCAACTTTTATTGTATCTTTGTACCTGCCGTTTTCCGTACTTACTGTAATGTCAGCCAAACCAATGCCAAAAGCCATGTTATAAATCATAGAGCCGTTTGTAGAAAAGTTTACGGCAGTAACAACCCCTTCATCTGAAACAACTGCAATATTTGAGTCACCGGATGTCCATGTAAGGGCTTGCCCTTCCGCTTCTTTTGTTAGAGCATATTCCAGTTTTTCACTTGCGCCAATGGTTAAGACAAGCTCTCTTTTTTCCAGTATTACTCCTTTTTTTGGAGCCCGATTTTTATCACACGATAAAAAACCTGTAATCAAAATCAAAACAACTAAACAAAATAAAGAGAGCTTTTTAATCATTATTCTAAAACCTTTACTACGCTGTAGTATGCGGGTTTAGCTCTGCCTCTGGAGTCAAAGAGCAGGGGAAGTCCGCCGGAACGCCAGCTTTGACTGTCAATAACGCCCCACCATGTAACGCGTTCAATAATGTCGGCATTTTCTATAAATAATTCCATTAACTCATTATAAAACCATGCCTGATCTTTAATTCCGTCATTGGTAACAGATGAGCTAGAATTTTTATTAGGACCGCTGCCAATCCCTCTAAATTCTCCCCAACTTTGGGCAAGAACATCAAGCTCTGAAATAGCTATCTTAACTCCCAACGCTCTGAACATATCTATCGATCTTTTTACTTGTGCTTCTGAAACATGAAGATTGTGATGCGATTGCATTCCAATACCGTCAATTAAAAGCCGCCTTTCGCCGGGATGCTCTTGCCTGTAGCGGGCATTAACATCACGAACCATATTCCTAACCATTGTAGCTTTGCCAATTTCATTGAGGTTGTAATCGTTGTAATATAACAATGCTTCCGGGTCTGCAAGACGGGCGGCAAGGAATGCTTCGTAAACAAAGTCCGAGCCAATAGAAACAAACCAAGGATTAGGTTCTCCTGTGCTGCGCATAACTTTTGTCCAATCATCGGCTTCATTTACACTGTCAGGGAAAACTTCATTCAATATATCCCATGAATAAATTCTTCCTTTAAAATGTGTCATTACATCTGTTATATATTTTTGCATTGCGGCAAGGGCGGTGTCTTTGTTAGCTCTTGCCATTGATGTCATCCATTGGGCATTTTGTTGATGCCAAAGAAGAACATGTCCATGCACTTTAAAGCCCGATGCAAGAGCGGAGTTAACCATACGGTCAGCATTTGCAAAACCATAGGAAGTCCTGCTCGGTGCAAGATATTGAGGCTTCATCTCATTTTCAGCAGTTAGTATATTGTAATGATG
>Ga0099364_10004440_pt1 | contig 21259 bp, 18 predicted proteins | sample TergutTh196P3_FD_73070 | JGI IMG/M metagenome (GOLD analysis project Ga0099364, IMG submission 73070) | Microcerotermes parvus P3 segment gut microbial communities from Pointe-Noire, Republic of the Congo - Th196 P3 | ecosystem: Host-associated > Arthropoda: Insects > Digestive system > Gut ... | reverse complement strand
TAATACTAATCCCATTTTAAAAACCGTTGAAAACGAGTGAGTAGTTTTTTAAGAAAAACGAATAACGAACGAAGTTTGAAACGATGATTTTAATGTGGGATTAGTATAACCCCGATAAAATGTCCTATATTAACTTGACACGAACAAAATAATTATGATTGACAGAATAATTATTTGTGGTATAATATTAACGAGGAGCGTGATTCACTTATGAAGAGATTTATAAATCGAGAGCGCGAGCTTGCTACTTTGAATGAGCAATATGCTGCTGACGACGCATCCTTTATGGTGATATACGGACGCCGCAGGGTTGGTAAAACCACTTTAATTAAGGAATTTCTGAAAGACAAAAAAGCGTTTTATTTTTTAGCCGAGGAAGAAAACGAAGCTATCAGTATGAAGCGTTTTGCAAATTTGTTAGCGGGCTATACCGGTCAAGATTATATTAAAAAAATGCAATTTGATGATTGGCATGAAATTTTTGAGCTTTTCAAAGATTATAAAAGCGAAGAAAAGAAAATCCTAATTATTGATGAGTTGCCTTATATGGTAAATGCAAATGCGGCTTTCCCTTCTATCCTGCAATGGGTGTGGGACGAATGGTTTCAGCATCAAAATATCATGTTGATTTTGTGCGGGTCATTAATCAACATGATGGAAAAGCATACGTTGAATTATAACAGTCCGCTTTATGGTCGCCGTTCCGGGCAAATAAAATTGAAGCAGATTGACTTTATGCACTACAATAAGTTTTATGACGATATGCCCTATCGCGACTTGATAGAGCATTACGCTGTGACGGGTGGCGTTCCGAAATATATCGAGTTGTTTGATAAGAAAAAAACGCTCTTTAATGAGATAAGCAGGCTGATCCTCTCGCCTGACGGTTTACTGTTCGAGGAACCGGAATTTTTACTCCGCCGTGAGGTTGAAGAAATCGGAAGCTATTTTTCTATTATTAAAAGCATCGCGGCAGGTAATCACAAACCGGGAAAAATAAGTTCGGACATCGAAATCAAACAAACAAGTTTACCTAAATATTTAAAAACGCTGATGGATTTGGATATTTTGGAACGTGAAGTTCCCGTGACCGAAAATAATCCCGAAAAAAGCAAAATGAGCTTATATCAAATTAAAGATAACTTCTTGCGTTTCTGGTTTCGCTTTGTCTACCCTGAACGCGGACGGCTGGAAATGGGACAGTCTGGATATGTGCTGGAAAGAATCAAAGCCAATTTTATCGACAACCATGTGGCACATATTTATGAAACTGTTTGCCGAAGCGAACTTTGGCGGCTCGCTATTGCAGGGGAAGTGCAATTTAATAAGCTGGGACATTGGTGGAACAGCAAAGCGGAAATCGACATTGTGGCATTAGACAGCACAGGAAACGACATTGTATTTGCGGAATGCAAATATCGCAATCAATTAATGGATACTGATGTTTTCTATAACCTGCTGGAGAAAAAAGAACTTGTGCCGTGGAACAAAGGGAGAAGAAAAGAAAAATTCGTGTTGTTTTCCATCAGCGGTTTTACCGAGCAGTTATTAGATTTAGCAAAAACTCGCAATGACCTCCTGCTTTTTGGCGGAGATGGTGAACTGATAGGATGATAGCCTTGCTAATTATTTGCTAATCGGAAGACAAAATTCAGCGTGTTTTCGTGTTGAACCTTGTGATACTCCGTTGTATCATCAACACATGAAAAACTCAGCAGTTATGCGGGTTACAGCCTGTTTTATGATAAGTCGGCGAATACCGAATTTAAGGAGTCGAACTTGCTCATTGAATTCTGGTATATATGTCCGTTTTGCGCAGAAAATTTTGCGTGTTCTGAAAGGTCAACCTTCGTAAACCGATAGAATATAGTGGGTAATTAAACTTGCAATCTTCAAACGAAATTATTCTTGGAAAATAACGGTTGACAAAAATCTGACAATCGTATATAATCAGGTAGTCAAAAGGTAATTAAAGCATCCAGACAGCAAATAATCTGTGTGCAGTGTGCTTTTGAAAACATAAAAATATGCTTGTCAATAAAGTGCAGTTTTAAGGCATATTTAGACATTGGAGATTATTGAAAATGCGCCGGTAGCTCAGCTGGATAGAGCGTCTGACTACGGATCAGAAGGTCGGGAGTTCGAATCTTCTCCGGCGTACCATTTACGAATAACCCGAACTATCGCCTGATGTAAAAGCCATCAGCGAAGATTTCGGGTTTTTGCTTTGATTGAATTAATTTCATATATTACCTGCCGTTTGTCATCCGGCAAGCTGAGGAACTTAAATAGACCTTACGCGGAAATTAAAACGTGATGTATGAACATCATATTTAAGGATAAATTAACGCTGTGTGACAGAAAATCTTCCGTTCATAACATTGCGAAATGATTTTCGAGGAGGTCTAATATGCTCGTTTTCTTGACATATTAAAGTCTGTGATGTATACTAGAGCAAATGATTTGTTTGACAGGTAAATTCTACTTAGGACGAAATTAAAAAATCGAATTTTCTGTGATATTGAAAAAATTAGAACTTTTTTAATTTTTTCCTATATAAACGATTTGTAAATTTACAAGCCCGCGTGTCAAAAAGGAGAAAGTGTAAAGCTTAATGGATAAAAAAAGATTTGTTTATGCCGATAACGCCGCGACAACCAGAGTTTCGGATAAAGTTTTCGCGATAATGCAACCGTATTTTTCAAACGAATTTGCCAATCCCAACAGTATCTATTCTTTTGCGCATACCGCAAGAAACGCAATCGAGGATGCAAGGAGAAAAACAACGGATGCTATCAATGCAAAAAACGGAAATGTATATTTTACATCCGGAGGAACGGAAAGCGACAACTGGGCGATAACCGGTGTGGCGGCGGCAGAATCCCGCAAAGGTAAAAAGCATATAATCAGCACCAAAGTCGAACATTATTCCGTGCTTAACGCGTTGGAGTCGTTGAAAAAACAAGGGTTTGAAATAACCCTGCTCGAAGCGGATGCCGAAGGTATGATCACGCCGGATCAAGTGGAAAAAGCCATACGGGAAGACACTGCGCTGGTTTCGGTGATGTATGCGAATAATGAAATCGGTACGATATACCCGATCGCAGACATAGGCGCGATATGCCGTAAACGGAATGTTTTATTTCATACCGATGCAGTACAGGCGATGGGATGCGTTAAAATTGATGTGGAAAACCAAAATATAGACCTCTTGACATTATCCGGGCATAAATTCCACGCCCCCAAAGGAATAGGTTGTTTGTATGTACGCAAGGGAATAGCGTTGAATAACCTCATACACGGCGGCGGTCAGGAAAAGGGGAAACGTCCGGGTACGGAAAACGTTCCGTATATTACGGGGTTTGCGGAAGCGGTGTCCATTGCGGCAAATACGGTGAACGAAAGAGTTGAATATGTAACGAATCTTAGGGACAAACTGCTTGAAGGGATATTGACTATCCCCGGAGTTAAGATCAACGGAACAATGAAGCAAAGATTATGCGGAAACATTAATGTTTCACTCGAAGCTATTGAAGGGGAATCAATTTTACTTGCATTGGATATGAAGGGAATTTTCGCATCTTCCGGTTCAGCGTGTACCTCAGGCTCGCTCGATCCTTCTCATGTCCTGCTTGCGATAGGATTACCGCACGCTCTTGCACACGGTTCTTTGCGTTTTACCCTTAACGAAGAAAATACGATGGAGGATGTGGAGTATATACTTGAACACCTCCCCCCTATAGTACAAAATTTACGGAATATGTCGCCCTTATGGCGGGAAAAGGGAGGTTAAACATGAAAAAGATTATAGTTATTCACGGTCCTAATATTAACATGATAGGAGAACGTGAAACCGCAATATACGGCAAGGAATCCTTCGATTCAATAAATCGTCAAATCTATGATTGCGCAAAGCAAATCGGGCTGGAATGTCAAATATATCAATCCAATCACGAGGGTGCGATCATTGATAAAGTGCAAGCTTCCGCCAAGGAATATGACGGTATAATACTCAACGCAGGAGCGCTTTCACATTACAGTTACGCTATACGCGATGCTATCGCCGGAGTTATGATTCCCACCATCGAAGTCCATTGCTCCAATATATTCGCGCGGGAAGAATTTCGTCATACTTCGGTTATATCGCCGGTGTGCATCGGGCATATTTCCGGCTTTGGTAAATTTTCATATATACTCGCGCTGAACGGAATTAAGGATATAGTATAATGAGTGAAAAAAAACTAACTGCCGGGCGGGAGATCAAAACTGCCGAAGAAATCCAAAAAATCAAAAATGCACAGGAAATAACCGACAAAGCATTTATTGAAATATTGAAGTTTATCCGTCCCGGATTATCCGAATTGGAAATCGCACACAAACTTGAACAGATAGTTTTGTCGTTAGGCGCGGATGATGTTTCATTTGATATTATTGCGGCATCGGGCGAAAACGGCGAATTTCCCCACGCTGTACCCACCAAACGAAAATTGCAATACGGCGATATGCTGACTTTGGATTACGGCGCAAAATTAGACGGATGGCATTCGGACATGACCCGGACGATAGCTATCGGCGAAATCAGCGCAGAGCAAATATTGGTGTTTGATACTGTGCTTAGGGCGCAAACGGCAGTTTTGGATATGCTAAAATCCGGAGTTCGCTGTGCTGATGCAGACAAAATTGCCCGGGATATAATAGAAAATGCAGGATATGAGGGTTGTTTCAAACACGGACTGGGTCACGGTATCGGGTTAGAGATCCACGAAGCTCCCCGGCTTGCAAAAACATCGGAAGCTGTGCTGGAACCCGGGATGGTGGTAACCGTCGAACCGGGAATATATGTAGATGGAAAATACGGGGTACGGATTGAGGACACTGTGGTAATCCTCGAGGACGGTGCGGAAAACATAACAAAAACCGGAAAAAGCTTAATTGCAGATATAAATTTCAAAGATAATATGGATGAAAGGACGTAAAAATATGCAATACAGTCAAAAGGTTATCGAACACTTCACCAATCCGCACAATGTTGGTGAAATCGAAAATGCGGACGGCGTGGGTGAAGCCGGGAACGATAAATGCGGCGATATAATGAAAATGTATCTTAAAATCGAAAACAATATAATAAAAGATGTGAAATTCAAAACTTTCGGGTGTGCTTCCGCTATTGCCACAAGCTCCATTGCAACAGATCTGATAAAAGGTAAATCTGTTGAAGATGCGGTCAAGCTCACCAACAAAGCGGTTATTGATGCACTGGACGGTCTGCCCGCAATAAAAGTTCACTGTAGCGTACTGGCAGAGGAAGCAGTCAAAGCCGCTCTTGCCGATTATTATAAACGTCAGGGGATCGATCCGGCGCCTTTGCTGGAATCATTTGAATAAATGCAACCTATTTCAGATAACTGGAGATGAAATATTTGCCTGTAGATAAAACAAAAATCAGAAATTTTTCGATAATAGCGCATATTGATCACGGTAAATCCACCCTCGCCGACCGTATACTGGAAAAGACAAGCACCGTTGAACTCCGTGATATGGAGGAGCAGCTGCTTGACAACATGGATTTGGAACGGGAAAGGGGTATCACAATCAAAGCAAGGGCTGTGAGGATGTGTTATCCTGCGAAGGACGGGCAGGAATATATCCTTAATCTTATAGATACGCCCGGTCATGTGGACTTTAATTATGAAGTTTCACGCTCCCTCGCCGCTTGTGAAGGTGCTGTACTTGTGGTAGATGCCTCACAGGGGATCGAAGCGCAAACATTAGCGAATGCGTATCTTGCCGCCGATGCAGGGCTGGAGATAGTTCCGGTGTTAAACAAAATTGATTTGCCGTCCGCGGATCCGGCTCGTATATGCGCCGAAATAGAGGATGTCATAGGTATCCCGGCAATGGATGCACCGCAAATTTCCGCTAAAGCGGGACAAAACATCGAATCGGTTCTGGAACGTATCGTAAAAGAAATACCGCCGCCGGACGGAAAAGACGATGCTGCATTGCAAGCGCTTATTTTTGACAGTTTTTACGACAGCTATAAAGGTGTAATAATATATGTCAGGGTAAAATCCGGCAAAGTGGAATTCGGTGATGAAATATTAATGATGGCGACCGGCGCAAAATTTAATATCACCGAAATAGGTTATTTAGGCGCAACCGGATTTTATCCGACCAACGGATTGTCCGCCGGTGAAGTCGGGTATATTGCCGCTTCAATAAAAAGTGTGGGAAATACTCAGGTCGGCGACACCGTAACGCTTGCGAAAAATCCGGCCTTGGAGCCACTGCCGGGTTACCGTGATGTAAATCCGATGGTATTTTCGGGAATCTACCCTGTAGACGGCGCAAAGTACGGCGATTTACGCGATTCTTTGGAAAAATTACGGCTCAACGATGCTTCTTTGTCCTACGAAGCGGAAACTTCAATTGCACTGGGTTTCGGATTCCGCTGCGGATTTCTGGGTCTTCTGCATATGGAAATTGTACAGGAGCGTATCGAACGAGAGTATAATTTGGGTATAATAACCACTGCCCCGTCGGTCGTGTATAAGCTTACGCTGAAAAACGGTAAGGATATATATATTGATAACCCCACGAATTATCCGAAATCCGACGAAATTGAACTCGCACAGGAACCGATTGTAAAAGCAACCGTGCTTGCGCCGTCGGAATATGTGGGAAACATTATGGATTTATGCCAGGAACGGCGCGGAACTTTTAAAGATATGAAATATATTGATGAAACCCGGGCTGAACTGCATTACGATCTGCCGCTTAACGAAATAATTTATGATTTCTTTGATGCGCTTAAATCACGCACAAAGGGTTACGCATCATTTGATTATGATTTTATCGGGTTCGCTCCCTCCAGTCTGATAAAATTGGATATAATGCTCAACGGCGAAATTGTGGATGCGCTGTCTTTTATTGTACACAGGGACAAGGCATATACCCGCGGACGCAGAATCGCTGAAAAGCTTAAAGAACAAATACCTCGGCAAATGTTCGAAGTTCCCGTACAAGCGGTTATCGGCGGCAAGGTTATTGCCCGGGAAACCGTAAGGGCTATGCGCAAGGATGTTCTCGCAAAATGTTATGGCGGCGACATAACCCGAAAAAAGAAACTGCTCGAAAAACAAAAAGAAGGCAAAAAGCGTATGAGGCAGCTCGGATCGGTGTCCGTACCGCAGGAAGCGTTTATGGCGGTATTAAAATTGGACTAGAAAGGGACTCCATGAATAAGCCCGGAGTGTACATACACATCCCATTTTGCAAAAAAAAGTGTTCTTATTGCGACTTCTATTCTATGCCTGAGCCGGACACGGATATTATTCGGGATTATTGCAATTCCGTGGTCGGCGAAATAGATTATGAGGGAAAAAAACATGACGGTAAAATCATTTACGACACCTTATATATCGGCGGCGGCGATCCGGCTTCGATTGGAAATAGGCTTGTCCGCATTATCGAAGCCGCATCCATAAAATTCAACCTCGGCAAAAATGCAGAAATCACCGTGGAATCCAACCCTGAAAGCATGACATTCGAACTGTCCCGTGAATTGAAAAAAGCCGGCGTGAACCGTATTTCATTCGGCGCACAATCCGCTGACGATAACGAACTTGCCGCACTCGGACGCACTCACTCCGCCCGTGACGTACAGGAAGCTGTTTATACCGCAAAGTCTGCGGGAATCCGCAATATTTCGATAGATTTGATTTTGGGTATACCGTATCAAACAACAAAAAGCCTGGACTGTACCCTGAATTTTGCAAAAAAATTGAACATACCGCATATTTCAGCGTATATCCTTAAACTCGAAAAGGAGACGGCATTGTATGCAAACGGTATTGCAAAACATTGTCCGGACGAAAACGCTGTATCAGATATTTATCTTTATACCGTAAATAAACTGGAAGAGTTCGGATATGCACAGTATGAAATTTCCAACTTCTCGAAGTGTTCAAACACCGGACAAAATTTCCGCAGCCTGCACAATTTGAAATACTGGCGGCTTTCACCGTATACCGGCATAGGTTCAGCGGCACATTCATTCGACGGTAAAGCAAGATATTCGCATTCACGCAATATAAAATCATATATAAAAGATCCCGTCAAAGATAAAAAATGTTATGATAAAAACGCGGGCGGTCTGGATGAATATATCCTGTTGTCTTTGCGGCTTGCAGACGGGTTGGACTGCGCAAAGGTGCAAAAAATTTACGGAACGGACAAACGTCAATTGTTATCGAATGCCGAAGATATAATAAAAAGCGATCATAACGGACTGTTGCGCATAAACGGCGATAAAATTCAATTGACCCCACGCGGTTTTTTATTATCGAATATGATCATTAACAAAATGTTAGAATGTGTAAAAGTTTGAAAGGAATGACTATAAATGCAGATCAAAGATTTATTATCAACAGGTAAAAACGGAAGATTAATGTTTTCCGGAATAGATACCGTAGAATTAGCCGGAGAGTACGGAACCCCGTTGTACGTCATGGACGAAGAAGCTATCCGTCAAAATATGCGGGAATACAAACGCGCTTTAGAGGAATGTTACGGAAAATCATCCATGGTTTGTTATGCATCCAAAGCCTTTGCGTGCAAAGAAATATACCGGATTGCAATGGATGAGGGTATCGGAGCAGACGTTGTTTCCGCCGGCGAACTTCTAACCGCTGTCAGCGTGGATTTTCCTGCGGACAAGATCGTGTTCCACGGAAACAATAAATCCGATGATGAACTGCTGCTCGCACTTAACTGCGGCGTAGGTTTGATCGCCGTCGATAACATAGAAGAAATACGAACGCTGGACAAACTGGCAAAACGGCTGGATAAAAAGGCTAAAATCTCACTACGGATCAAACCGGGCGTAACTGCGCATACCCATGAGTTTATTCGTACCGGGGCTATCGACTCGAAATTCGGATTCGCATTGGAAACCGGGGAAGCGATGGAAGCCGTACTGCTGGCGGCAAACTGTGAAAGTCTGGCATTGACCGGATTCAACTGTCATATCGGTTCTCAGATATTTGATGCCGAGCCTTTTGCGGCTGCGGCAGAGGTTATGTTAGAATTTATAGCTAAAGTACAAAAACAAACCGGAGCTCCGATCGAAAGTTTAAATCTGGGCGGCGGGTTCGCCATACGTTACACCGACGGCGACCGGGAAGTCAATTATAGGGAATATTCATTAAAAATCGCAAAAATCACCAAACAAAAGTGCGAAGAACTCGGCATACCCGTACCTTTTATGATGATAGAACCGGGACGCTCGATCGTGGGAAATGCCGGAATCACACTTTACAAAGTCGGCGCAGTCAAAAACATACCCGGTCATCGCAAGTATGTATTGATTGACGGGGGTTTTACCGATAATCCCCGCTATTCATTGTACGGCGCAAAATATGACATTATAGCGGCGGACAAGGCGGCGGCGGACATGAACGAAACTATCACGCTGGCAGGAAAATGTTGTGAAAGCGGCGATCTTATAGGAGAAAATATGCCTGCTCCGTCGCTTGAACCGGGCGGCATTGTGGCGGTTCTTGCTACCGGTGCTTATAACTACTCGATGGCCTCCAACTATAACAGATTACCAAAACCCGCCGTGGTTATGTTAAAGGGCGGAAAAAGCCGTATTGTTGTAAAGAGAGAAACTCTTAACGATTTATTGCGGAATGATATATAGGGGGTGTTGAAGGAGTCTTAAATTTAAAATGTCGGAAGGAGAATAACGCTTGCATAACGAGCTGAAAGATGAAAACATGGACTGTCTGATGAAGGCAATAATATCTATTACGGATATGGAAAATTGCTATTCGTTCTTTGATGATCTTTGCACTATCCCCGAACTTAAAGCGATGTCCCAACGGTTTGAAGTTGCGAAAATGCTTACTCAAGGAAGCGGATACAACGATATAATGTCGAAAACCGGAGCAAGCTCCGCGACTATAAGCCGGGTAAGTAAATGTTTGCAATACGGCAGCGGTTATAAATCAGCATTGAGTAAAAACAAAAAAATATGATGACAGGATGTAAGATTTGAATATTAACAGCTATGGTATGTTCTCGAGATTTTACGATACATTAACCGATTCTGATTATTATAAAAAGCTATATAATTTATATTGTGAACTTCTCCGGGAAAGCGGAACGGAAAGCGGTACAGTATTGGATTTAGCGTGCGGAACAGGCAAGCTCACCATAAAATTAGCGGATGAAGGATATGATTGTATAGGCGCAGATGCGTCACCCGAAATGCTTTCGATAGCAATTAATAAATCCGCGGACAAAAACATTACATATATTTGCCAGCATATGCAAGACCTCGACCTTTACGGCTCGGTCAATGCGGTTGTGTGTGCGCTGGACAGTCTTAATCATATCACAAATCCTGAAGAATTGGCGATTATATTCGAGAGGGTTTCGCTTTTTCTTGAGCCGGGCGGAGTATTTATATTTGATGTGAACACTGTATACAAACATTGGCTGACCTTGTCCGACAACTCCTTTGTTTATGAATGTGAGGATTTCCTTTTGGTTTGGCTCAATCAAACCGAGGGAGATCTTACTGATATAACTTTAGATTTTTTTGTTAAGCAGGACAACCGGGCAGAAACAAATAAAACAGAACAGCTGTACCGCAGATATACCGAACATCTTTGCGAACGCGGATACGATTATGAAACTATAGACGAGTTAGCGAAAAAAGCCGGATTGAAAATAACATCGGCAAAAGATTTTGAAAACAACGGAAAAATAACAGGCGAAACCCAAAGAGCAATATACACCGCGGTTAAATCAAGCAGCCTTAATTAATAAAGACATAGCATTAAAGGGAGGGGCTTATGAATTTCAAATTTGCAGATCGTGTGGATGATTTGAAAGCATCGTTTATACGCGAGGTTTTGAAGAGTACCGGAAAAGGCGGAGCTATTCCACTCGCGGCAGGAAATCCGTCCCCCGATGCGTTCCCGTCCAAGGATATTCACCAAATTGCCGCCAAAATATTAATTGAAAGCCCTGCGGCGGCACTTCAATACGGTGTTACTGAAGGTTATATGCCGTTGCGTGAAGCATTACGGAAAGATTGCAATATTCGGGATGATGAAGATATAATAATAGTTTCCGGGGCCCAGCAGGGAATTGATTTAGCCGTAAAGGCACTGTGCAACGAGGGCGAAAAAATCGTTTGCGAAAATCCCAGTTTTTTGGGTGCGCTGAGTTGTTTCCGCGCCAATATGCTTGAAATTACGGGTGTCAGCCTAACGCCGGACGGAATGGATATAAACGAACTGGAGCAAATCCTAAAAAACACAGATATTAAAGCGTTATATATTATTCCCAATTTCCAAAATCCGACTGGCATAACCACAAGCGAAGAAAAACGCCGTCAAATATATGACCTTGCTTGTAAATATGATTTTATCATTATTGAAGACGATCCATACGCTGAACTGCGATATACGGGGAGAAATATCCCGTCAATAAAAACGCTTGACGCTGACGGACGGGTAATATTCTGCGGAAGTTTTTCTAAAACACTGTCACCCGGATTAAGGGTAGGATATGTTCGGGCAAATAAAGAAATCCTCCAAAAGATGGTAATATTGAAGCAATCTTCGGATGTGCATACCTCTTTATTATCGCAAATGATATGTCATGAATTTATGACTGACTATAACTTTGCGGCGCATAAGTCCGAACTGAGAGCGTTATATTCAAAAAAGATGACGGTTATGCTTCAACATCTGTCCAAGGTCTTTGGAAATAAAGTTGAAATTAACGCTCCATCAGGCGGATTATTCGTTTGGGTGAAGCTGCCTGCGGGAACAGATGCGGTGAAGTTTTGCCGGGCGGCACTGGATAAAGGAGCGGCAGCAGTCCCGTCAGTCCCCTTTCTTGTACACGGCGACGAAAATATCCAGGCGATCCGGTTGAATTTTTCAACGCCGTCAGAAGACGACCTTAGAAAAGGGATTGATATACTGGGAGCGGCTTTATAATAAACTTCCTCGGAAATTAAAATGATGTACGAGAAGGTCTAATAATTCCAAATATTAAAAGAAAGGAACCTAGTCTGCATTATACGCATGACGTTTACTTGTAACATGGAAAATACAGATAAAAAAACCATACTTAGCGGAATTCAACCTACCGGAGTATCCTTTACACTGGGGAACTTTTTGGGAGCTATCCGCTGCTGGGCGCAAATGCAGGAGGAATACAACTGCCTGACTTTTATAGCGGATTTGCACGCCATCACGATAAGACAGGAACCTTCTTTGTTCCGCAAACAGATATTCGACTGTTTTACCCTGCTCCTCGCGTGCGGAATGGATCCGGAAAAAAGTGCGTTGTTTGTACAAAGTCAGGTGCACGCTCATGCCGAGCTGGCTTGGGTTTTGGGTTGTTACACACAATTCGGCGAACTTTCGCGCATGACACAGTTTAAGGATAAATCCACAAAATATCCGGAAAACATTAACTCCGGCTTGTTTACCTACCCTATATTGCAAGCCGCGGACATCCTTCTTTATCAACCGCATTATGTGCCTGTGGGCGAAGATCAAAAACAGCATCTCGAACTTGCGCGGAATATTGCGGTTAGGTTCAATCACAACCACGGTGATGTTTTTACTATACCCGCGCCGTATATTTCCAAATCCGGCGGAAAGATAAATTCGCTTGCCGACCCATCCAAAAAAATGTCTAAATCTGATCAAAATATCAACGCTTATATTTCTATCCTCGACCCTCCCGAAGTTATTATCAAAAAGTTTAAACGTGCGGTAACGGATTCTGAAAACAAGATCGTATTTAAAGATGATATTGAAAAACGCGGGATAAACAACCTTATAACGATATATTCCCTTTCAACGGGAAACAGCATATCTGATATCGAAAACGAATTTGCGAACAATGGTTACGGCGATTTCAAACTCGCTGTCGGCGAAGCGGTGGTTGAACTGTTACGGCCGATACGCGAAAAATTTGAAATCTATAACAAAGACAAAGCCTATATACAGGAATGCCAGCAAAAAGGGGCAGAAAAGGCCGCCGCGCTTGCTGCCCGCACCCTGCGTAAGGTATACAGAAAAGTGGGACTCAGATAAGATTATAGGATAGGATAGCCGCATATATACTCATTGAACATCCCTCCTTGGCATAAACATAGTACGGGGGGATTTTTCATGCCCGTAAGCAAAAAAATAGCCAAAAACAGCCATGACAAAAAAACAAAAATAATGAAGTTTATCGCGATGGCTGCGGTCGTTCTTATCGCTTTGATATTGATTGATTCACAACTGCGTCCGGTTATTAAAACAATGTCGAGTTATCATGTCCAAAAACTTGCTGCCCGAGCGATCACCGAAGCGGTCTATAATCAAATCGACAAAAACGGTGTCAGGTACGAAAATCTGATAGAACTCAGCCGTAACAGTAATGGTGAAATCACCTCAATTGAAAGCAACATTGCCGGTGTCAATCGTGTAAATGCCGATATAACCCAAAACATTATAAATAATCTCTCAGAACTTGAAAGTGTCGGCATCAACATCCCCCTGGGGACATTGTTGGGTATACCCATATTTTCAGGGCGGGGACCGCCGATCGAAATAAAGGTTGTTCCCTCAGGATATGTTAACACTAAAATAACAAGCAACTTCAAATCCGCCGGAATAAACCAGACACATCACACTATAGATATAGAAATTCACGTTCTGGTTACGGCTATAATACCCGGGTATTCATCCTCTGCTGACGTTACCTCAGGTTTCCAGATAGCCGAAACTATTATTGTGGGTGATGTTCCCGGTTCTTTCACACAGGTTTTGCTTGATACCACAAACTAATTCTAATCAAAGGGGTGTTGAAAAAGGTCGCCCGCAAAACGCAAAAAATAAAGCTTTCAAGAAGGTTTAGCTTCTAATTTTAAAATATATGTTGAAATCTGATATTTTTGTTGTTATACTAATAAATGATAATACAAGTTAGTCAAAACCAACCCCCTGACATACCGCTTCGCGGTGAATTTTCGGGCGGGGTAATCTGACGATAAAAAGGAGGCAATGTATGGGGCACTTAATTGATTTTAACGACCTGACTTTTGCCGAATGGAAAAAAATCATTTCACAAGCCGCGGATATTGAAAAATACACAAGCAGATTCTCCGGCGCACTTAACGGCAAGATATTGGGAACACTTTTTTACGAACCCTCCACCCGCACGCAGATGTCATTTAAAACCGCTATGTATCGTCTGGGCGGTCAAATCATCGGTTTTTCAGATTCTGCTTCTACGTCGGGTGTCAAGGGCGAAAGTTTGACGGACACAATAAGGATGGTATGCAGTTATGCCGATGTCATCGCGATCCGCCACCCCAAACCGGGCTCGGCAAAAGCGGCGGCGATGGCTGCGGACTGCCCGGTCATAAATGCCGGCGACGGCGGTCATCTTCACCCCACTCAAACCTTGACGGACCTTGTTACGCTTAATAAAAAGCTGGGAGAAGTCAAAAATATTACCGTCGGTTTCTGCGGTGATCTAAAATACGGCCGCACCGTACATTCACTGGTCAAAACGCTGCTTTATTTTGACGGCATAAAATTTGTGTTTATTTCTACGGAAAATTTGCGTATTCCTGAATATTTAAGGGGTATGCTGGATGCGCACAATGCCGTATACCGGGACGTATTTTCATTGGACGATGCTATTTCATCACTTGATGTCTTGTATATGACACGGATCCAAAAGGAACGTTTTTCATCGCATGAGGATTATATCGACCAATCGGGGAAATATATACTTAACAATAAAAAACTTATAAACGCTAAAAAGGATATGCTTATCATGCACCCCCTGCCCCGCGTGGACGAAATTCACCCCGAAGTTGACAGTGACGGACGAGCTATATATTTCGAACAGGCAAAGTGCGGCGTTTTCGCGCGTATGTCCTTGATTCTGCATCTTCTGAGCGCTGTTAAACCGGTACCTCATTGTCCGGAAAATCCGGCAGACAACCTTAAATGCGCAAATCAAGACTGCATAACAAACCACGAAGATAATATCCCGGTTTCTTTTAGGCGTTTTAACGATAAAAGCTACTGCGAATACTGCGAAGAGGAGGACTTTTAGCATGAGTGTCAAAATTATAACTGAAGACGATTTCAACGAGCTGGTACTGAGATCCAAACTACCCGTACTGGTCGATTTCTATGCGGATTGGTGCGGCCCGTGTCAGTCATTGGCTCCGGTTATCGAAGAAATAGCGGAGGAAACAGCCGGCAGTGTAAGCGTATATAAAATGAACATTGATCAGAACCGGAATTTTGCATTGGAACACAGCATCCTCAGCATCCCGACTTTAATCATATTCCAGAACGGAAAAACCGTAAATACAATGCTGGGCTTCAACGAAAAAGACAAAATTTTGAAAGCGTTAAAATCTGCGGAATAAAAATATGTCAGTATATCAGGGAGATTTGTTTGTTGAAAAAAATAACAGGTATTTTTATCTCATTCCTGCTGGTCTTTTTGTTTGTATTCCTTTCTTCTTCCCCAATAGTATATGCCGCATGGGAAAGCTGGACGATAAACAGGAATAACACCGATAACAGCATAATTGATTTTATATGCCCGGTCAAAAATCTTGTCAATACTGATGCGATTTTGGATTATATCCGAGCCGCTGTAAGCGAAAAGATGCCGCATTTCGGTACTGTTCAACCAACTTCAAGGCTCAGGTTCCAATACGCCAAAAATAAATACAGTTATCAAAAAATGCAAAACTTCGCCTTTCACGATTTGAAAGAACGGATAATGTACTTATACGGTAACGACGGTCATAATATGATAAACGCAAAAGTTATGACAATGACTTCGCTGTCCTGGCAAAACCATGAAATTGTCATAGATGTCAGCATCACAAGCGACCGACGGCTTATTAACGAATTAAACCGGATTACCGCACAAATACGGACAGCGGCGGTAACACCCCGTCAACAGCTCTGGTACATTAACCAATACCTTGCGGACAATGTGGAATATCATTTACCCTCGCTCGGGCAAGGGACTTATGATGCTCTGGTCAATAAAAAATCTGTTTGCGCCGGATATTCCGGAACGGTTTTGAACCTTTGCTATCTGTTAAATATACCTGCCCTGAACATATTAAGCAGCACACATTCCTGGAACAGTGTTTTTGTGGAGGGAAAATGGCGGATGTGGGATCCCACCTGGGACAAGGGTACCGGAGAGTATTTCCTTGTGGATGAGATCATTTATCCGCCTGATCGTGATGCCCATAACTATAAAAAGAACATTTTGAATTCATCAATAAGATTTATCACTTCCAAAACTTTTTCAGGCACGGAAGTACGAAGGGCTAACAGTTTAACATATACCGGAAGATTGCTGACCCACAAAAATCTCCGAATCAGGGACGGCGGCCGCACACTTGTTCGAAACCGGGATTATACCCTTAGGTATTCAAAAAACAGGAATGCAGGAACCGGACAGATCAACATCCGCGGCAAGGGTACATACCGGGGTATGAAGGTTATATCTTTCACCATAAAGAGAAAACAACTCCCTAAACCCACCCGACTGAAATTTAGCAAAAAAAGAGCAAGCTGGAGGAATGTTCGGGAAAACAGGGGTTACAGGCTGATTATCAGACAAGGGAAAAAGACCGTAAAGACGGTCAATATCCCTCAAAATAGAAACTTTTACAATATACCAAATAATTTGTTAAAAAAAGGCGTGAGATACAACTTCACCCTGATAACCAAAGGCAGAGGAAATTACCGGAATTCAAAAGCGGCCGTAAGCAGGACGATCCGCATTTGATGCAAACCGAGCATGGGTGTTTGAACAAAATTGCAAAATTATTAGACCTCCTCGAAAACCACTTCGCGATGTTATGATCTGTGTTCATACATCACGTTTTAATTTCCGAGGAGGTCTATTTATTTCACAAAATCGAATTTATCATTCGCAAACACCAGCCGGTACGCATCACCCTCAACGGCTTTCCCTGCAAGTATCATCTCGGAAAACAAGTCTTCGACACGCGAAGTTATTGCCCGCCGCAGCGGCCGCGCCCCGTACACCGGATCGAAACCTATCTTAGCTATTTCCCGAACAGCGGATTCATCGCAAACTATTGTGATCCCCAGCTTGGATGCACGTTCGGCGAACGAAGCGAGCATCATACCTGCAATTTTTTCAATATCGTGTTCATTCAGCTTATGGAATACGATTATGTCGTCTATACGGTTTAAAAACTCCGGACGGAAATTTCGCTTTAATTCGTTAAGGATGTCATTTTTTGCATCCTTTATCTCTTTTGTTTCGTCGCCCGATATAAATCCCAAACTCTTCTTTTCACCCATCAGATGCGCTCCGATGTTGGATGTCATAATTATAACACAGTTTCTAAAATCCACGCGCCGCCCCTGTGAATCCGTTAATATACCATCCTCAAGTATTTGAAGCAGAATATTGAAAACATCAGGATGCGCTTTTTCCACTTCATCGAATAATACCACGGAATAAGGTTTGCGCCGTATCTTTTCGGTAAGCTGTCCCCCTTCATCAAACCCGACATAACCCGGGGGCGAGCCTACGATCCGCGAAACCGAATGTTTTTCCATATATTCAGACATATCCATGCGTATCATAGCATTTTCGTCAGCAAATAAAGCTTCGGCAAGCGTTTTGGACAGTTCGGTTTTTCCCACGCCTGTAGGTCCTAAGAAGATAAAGGAGCCTATCGGGCGTTTTTCGTCTTTCATCCCCACCCTGCCCCGCCGGATAGCTTTTGCGACAGCACTCACCGCTTCGTCCTGCCCGACGACACGCTTGTGCAATATACTCTCAAGTTCAAGCAAGCGTTCGCTTTCGCCCTTAGTAAGCTGCTGCACAGGAACACTTGTCCAGCTGGATACTATTTCGGCTATTTCAACAGCGGTAACCTCGCCCGGTTTACGCGCCTTTTTCCCCTGCCATTGGTTCTTGATCTGACTCAGTTCTCCCTTAATACGGTGTTCGTCATCTCTCAGTTTTGCTGCTTTTTCATAATCCTGAACGTTGATGGCTTCTTCCTTTTCTTCGCTGATCCGCTTTAACCCGTCTTCCAAGCTCTTTATATCCGGCGGAACCGTGAATGCTTTCATCTTGACACGAGAAGCCGCTTCGTCCACAAGATCAATCGCTTTATCCGGCAAATATCGGTCTGTGATATAACGTGAGGACAGCTTGACCGCTGCCAGAATTGCATCATCGTTTATTTTTATTTTATGATGCGCCTCATATTTATCCCGAAGCCCCATCAATATCAAAACCGCATCTTCGGGCGATGGTTCGTTTACCATTACGGGCTGGAAACGGCGTTCAAGTGCCGCATCCTTTTCAATATGCTTGCGGTATTCATCAATGGTTGTTGCGCCAATGACCTGCAATTCACCCCGTGCAAGCTGTGGTTTCAAAATGTTGGCGGCATCTACCGCTCCCTCCGCCGCTCCCGCTCCTATTATAGTATGAAGTTCGTCTATGAATACGATAGTGTTGCCCGACTTGATTATTTCTTCCATAGTCTGTTTTATACGTTCCTCAAAATCCCCGCGGTACTTTGCGCCCGCCAGCATCGAAGTCAAATCCAGCGAAACTACCCGCTTGTTCTTAATACTCTCCGGAACTTCACCGGTTACTATTAATTGCGCAAGCCCCTCCGCGACCGCGGTTTTACCCACACCCGGCTCGCCTATCAAGCAAGGGTTATTTTTAGTGCGCCGGCTGAGAATTTGTATGACACGTTCAATTTCGGTTTGCCTGCCGATCACCGGGTCAATGGCGTTCGCTGCAGCAAGCTCGGTCAAATCCCGGGAATATTTCCCCAGCGCACCCTTGCTTCTGCTTCTAAACTCTTCCCTGCGTTCGCCGCCGCTGTGTACACCTTCCGGCTGCGAACCGTTGTCGGTTTCGTCTACAAGCTCGTTGTACAATTCCCTGATATTGCATCCCAGCTTTTGCAAAATGAGTACGGCATAACTGTCGCTCTCTTTCAATATTGCCATAAGGATATGTTCTGTTCCGACATATCCGTGATTAAGCCTGCGTGCCTCGATTATTGATTTGTCGATGATCCTCTTACTCCGCGGTGTAAAATCGTTGGGTGTAAGCCGGGTGGGTTCGCCCTTTCCTACCACCTCGATCAGCTCGCGTTCAATAACTTCAGGTGTAATGTTTAATTTCCCCAGCAAGGTAGAAGATGCTCCGGAATTTCCAAGCGCTAATCCGTACAAAATATGCTCGCTTCCCACGCAAGTATGTCCCAGCTTTCCCGCAATCGCGATAGCTGCATTCAATGCGAAATTCGCCTTTTCGGTAAAACCGTTGAACACATATATCCCGCGCCCTTTGTCGTTGCCGCCGGCTCTGTTCCGTGCGCCGGAATCTAAGCCGAGGTGAATATCCCCGAACATAGACAACACACCCATATCGTTTGCGCACGTTTGACACAGGCTGTACTCCCGCGCACGTCCGTTTATTATTTGACGATAGTGTGTCGTCGCTTTGTTTATTTTGCATTTTTCACAAATCATATTGACATTTTTCCTTTCACAATATTTTGTATATTTTTATTTTACATTATTTAATCTTTTAAATGTTTAAAATAATGTAAAGGATGTAACGCTGCACCCTTGCACTACATAATATAAATATAACGGCTGTACTCTATAAAAGAAAATGCCGTTAAAAACGAATCAAGGAGGTTTGTTGAAATGGGTTGTGGTCGTGACGGATTATTCGGCGATGGAAATTGTTGCTGGATTATCATAATCGTTCTCCTGCTTTGCTGCTGTTGCGGAGACGGTCTTGGACACAGTAAAGATTGCTGCTAATCTTAATATTTTACCGGAAAGCTCCCGTGCCGAAAAAGTACGGGAGTTTGTATATACAAACCCCCGTTATCTATCGGATATTTTTAGCGCAAAACCTTTTTCAATTTGGCAAAACGCGGCAAACCATTTTCTTTTTCCTGTCCGGTTTCGCCTGCTATCAACGGCAATGCATAATCAATATATGGTTGCAGCAAGCCGTCTTTGGTTTCGTTGATCCATTCAAGCGGCACCTTTTTTTCGGTATTGGCCACGGTTTCCAGCGGCAGAAGTTCGATTTCGCAATTATAGCTCTTGTCACGGGTGCATTTAAATCCAACCATTTTATCCGTCACGCCTTTTACCGCGTTTTCAACGGCGGCACGTCCTGCACTGTAGGATTCTTCTATATCGGTAAGAGAGGCTACATGGGAGGCACAACGCTGAAGCAGCGAGAATTCAATGCCGCGCACTTTTGCCGCAGTTTTTTCTTTTACAATAGCGGCAAGGGTTGCGGCAAGCCCACCGAGCTGCGCATGACCAAAACTGTCGCGGCTTTGTGCCGTACCGCCGTATTCAGCAACCAATTTTCCGTCTTTATCGTGAATTCCCTCACTAACCGCAACAATCACTTTACCGTTTTTTTCGTAAATGGTTTTTACATCTTGGATAAACTTGTCCATATCAAAAGCAACTTCGGGAAGATAAATCAGATCGGGCGCATATTCACCGGCAAGAGCGGCAGCGGCAGTTAACCAGCCGGCATGACGTCCCATTATTTCCAATATAGTAATCATTCCTGTATTGTATACCCGTGCATCCAAATACAGTTCCATGCAGGATGTGGCGATATACTTGGCGGCGCTCCCGTATCCCGGGCAGTGATCAGTTCCCGCCAGATCATTGTCGATTGTTTTCGGAATACCCATCACACGGCATTCATATCCGTTTTTTAGCATATACTTGCTGATTTTATTGCAGGTGTCCATGCTGTCGTTACCGCCGTTGTAAAAGAAATAACGCACATCGTACTTGCGAAATATCTCCAGAATACGCTTATAATCTGTTTCATCCTCTTCAAAATCTTTTAGCTTATAACGGCAGGAACCGAGTATTGAGGATGGCGTATGGCGCAAATGCGCCAGTTCGGCACGATCTTCTTCGTCCATTATATAGAGTTGGTCATCCAAAACGCCTTTTATCCCATGTGCCGCTCCGTATACACGCGTTATAACATCGTTGTCCAGTGCCGCTTCAATCGCTCCTAATGCCGATGCATTTATAACCGAAGTAGGTCCGCCGGACTGACCGATAACGCACGCTCCCTTTAGTTGTTTCATTTACTTATATTCCTCCAAATC
>Ga0099364_10004439_pt1 | contig 21264 bp, 21 predicted proteins | sample TergutTh196P3_FD_73070 | JGI IMG/M metagenome (GOLD analysis project Ga0099364, IMG submission 73070) | Microcerotermes parvus P3 segment gut microbial communities from Pointe-Noire, Republic of the Congo - Th196 P3 | ecosystem: Host-associated > Arthropoda: Insects > Digestive system > Gut ... | reverse complement strand
GGGGGCGGAGCCCCCGCAAAGCGCGGCTGCGCCGCGCCGCGCGGCTCGCTCGCGAGACGCCCGGCTCGCTTGCGAGCGAGCCGCCAACAACCAACCACAACCAATAAAACACAAAGGAAACAAACAAATGAAACACTTAGTACTTTTATGCGACGGCATGTCCGACCGCCCTGTTCGAGAACTCGGCGGGTTGACCCCGATGGAGGCGGCGAAAAAACCGCATATGGACAGGCTTTGCGCGACTGCCGAGCTTGGCATGGTGAAGACGGTGCAAGACGATATGCCGCCGGGGAGCGACGTCGCGAACTTGTCGGTTCTCGGGTACGACCCCGGGGTCTATTACAGCGGCAGAAGCCCGCTGGAAGCGGCGGGAGCGGGTGTTACCATGAAGCCGAGCGACGTTTCGTTCAGGTGCAATTTGGTGACGTTGTCCGACGAGCCGGATTTTCGCGGCAAGACCATGCTCGATTACTGTGCGGGCGATATTTCGAGCGAGGAAGCCGATGTTTTGATTAAATTTATCGACGAGAATCTCAGCAAGCCGCCCTTCAAATTCCACAGCGGCGTGAGTTATCGCCATCTTTTGATACGTGACAACGGGACTTTGGAGGTCGGCGCGTTGACCCCGCCGCATGATATTTTGGACAAGAAAATCGCCGACTATATCAACCCAAACCCGCACAGCCACGAGCTTTACGCCCTCATGGAAAAGTCTGCTGAACTGCTGAAAAACCACCCCGTAAACTTGGAGCGGGTCAAAAACGGCAAACGCCCCGCGAATTCGATTTGGCTTTGGGGCGAGGGCAAAAGTCGCGCGTTTCCGTCGTTTCGGGAGAAATTCGGGCTTACAGGCGCAATGATTTCGGCGGTGGATTTACTCAAGGGCATCGGTAAATCGGTCGGCATGGACGTGATTAACGTACCCGGCGCGACCGGCTATCTCGATACTAATTTTGAGGGCAAAGCCAATGCCGCGATTGCGGCTTTGAAGGCAGGCGCAGACTTGGTTTATCTGCACGTTGAAGCGCCCGACGAGTGCGGCCATAGGGCAGAAGTCGCGGGGAAAGTCAAGGCGATTGAGCTGATTGACGAGCGAATTTTGAAGCTTGTATTAGACGCATTTGAACACGAACCAATAAAAATATTAATCTGCCCCGACCACCCCACCCCGCTCGAACTCCGCACCCACACGAACGAGCCTGTGCCGTTCCTGATTTACGATAGCAGGGCGGATTTTTCGGGGGCGGGTGCGACAACTTTCACCGAGCGAACCACCACTGAAAGCAGTCTCTACCTGCCTTTCGGGCATGAGTTGATGGATAGATTTGTTAGCGTTGACTAATCCGCAAAACTGTGTTATACTATAAATAATAACTTCAATCTAAAGGGTTTTTTGTATGAAATATAGAATTATACTCTGCGTAATATTCGCGCTCCTGCTCACCTCGTGCGGCAGTATCAGCGTAATTGACGAGGCGGATACCCCTGAGGAGCAGGAACAACTTGCGGACGAGTTGCCCCCGAAAACCGAGATAATCATCGGCGCTACGGGAATCGCGGGCGTTTTCTCGCCGTTCTTCGCCGAAAGTGCGGGCGATATTGACGTGATGAGGGTGATTAACCTGCCGCTCGTGAGCCTTGACAGGCAGGGCGAGCCTGTAATGAACGGTATTACAGGGGAAACAAGGTTTTATGACAGTAACGAATATAATTACACAGGTGCTGCCGATATTGTGGTAAGTAATACAGACGAATCAACGATTTTCAACTTTAAGCTGCGAGACGACCTGTTTTTCAGCGATGGCACAGGGCTGACGGCGGACGACTTGATTTTCACGCTGTATGCCCTTTGTGACGTGGATTTTGCCGCGTTCAACGAGTTGGCGGCGGTCGGGCATTTGCCGATTGAGGGCCTCGAATACTACAGGGCGAACGCCGACCCCGACGCCTACGCGACCTACGCCGAAATCGCCGCAAACGCCCTTGAATTCGGGTTTATTTACGACGAGAACGACCTGATTACCCGCGAACAGCACGCCGATTTCTACGGGTTTTACAACGCGGCGTGGTTCTCGCATGTCAATCGAATTGTGGCGTATTGCACCGAAAATTACGCCGAATTTGCCCATTTGGTAATTGCGAATAATTCCCCCGATTCGGATAATTTGCACGAGTTGCAAAGCCATGAGGGGTTGCAGGTTGCGCTGGCGATGCTGATTTGGAAGATTGCGGGGTTTGAGGAGCTGACACCCGCGATTGACGAGTTGGACGCCATTTACGGGAATTTCATCTCGGTGTCGGGCAGGCAGTGGAATATGCGCGACGAATTCCCCACCGTTGACGATTTTTACAGGGAGTTTTTCAATATTTACAACGGCGATTTGGCGGCGTATATCAACGCCGAGCGGATTACCGAGCATGACGACCCCGTCGCAGATGCAGTGCGGCTTTTCATCGCTCATTATGCCGAAATGGCGCGTGAATCTGATGCCGAAACTGAACTTGAAATTGAACTTGAAGACGAATCGGAAATTGACTTTGAATCTGAATTGGAAGACGAACCTGAATTGCCCACAAATACAGGCAGGGACTACATTAGCGGCATACGTAAGCTTGGCGATTATGAGGTGGAAGTTGTTTTGCAAGGGCAGATTCCGTCGGCGATTTTTTCGTTCACGTTTCCGATTGCGCCTTTGCATTATTACGGGGATTTGTCGTTCTACGACTACGATAACAACAGCTTTGGGTTCACTCGCGGGGAGCTTTCGGCGGTTCGCGCGAAGAACCACGCACCGCTCGGCGCAGGGCCGTATAAGCTGATTGAACTTGACGAAACGGCGGGTATCACCGTATTCATGGAGGCCAACGCCTACTATTACAAGGGCGTGCCGTATACCCTTGACGTCATTTTCAGGGAGACCGCCCATGAGGACTTGGTTTTCGGGGCGGCAAGGGAGACCCTTGATATTGTCACGGTGGCGGCGAACCATGAAGTTTCGGACGAGATTAACGCCTATTTGTCGAGCGGGATTGACATGCAGATTCAGAGCGCGGCGTTCGGCAGTTTGGGGTACATCGGCTTTAATACGCGGCTTGTCAATGTGCGGGACGGCGATTTTGATGAAGATTCGGAAAGTGATGAGGACGAGGAAGTTTCGGAAATATTGAGCGAGGAAAGTGTCTATTTTCGCAAGGGAATCGCGGTGATTTTTGCGGCGTATCGCGATATTACGATTGAGGATGCTTTTGGAACTGCGGCGACAATTGCGGAGTACCCTGTTTCGGGGGTCTCGTGGGTTGCGCCGAATCCGGACACGGCGGGCTTTTCGGCGGCTTATTCAACCGCGATTGACGGCACTGAAATCTACACCGACACGATGAGCGAGGCCGTGCGGCATGACGCGGCAAGGCGGGCGGCGTTGGCGTATTTTGAGGCGGCGGGGTGCGAGCTGAACCTCGCGAGGACTGCGATTGCGGAGTTTCCCGATGGGATAAAAACCGATTACGAAATCTATATTACGGGCGGCGGCGAGGGCAAGCACCCGTCGTTTCTGCTGCTGAATATGGCGACCGAGACACTGCGCGCTATGGGCGTGCGGATTGCGATTGTTGACGTTTCGTCGCAGGGTGAGATGTTCGACGCGGTCATCAACGACAGGGCGGATATGTGGTGCGCGGCGTTCACCGGCTCTGTGTTGCCCGAGCTTGACAGGCGGTTTTCGAGTAGTGGTGCGGGGAATCTTTTCAAATTGCAGGACGAGAGGATTGACTTGCGGATTGCTTTGGCGGGGGCGGCGTTCAGCCGCGATTTGTACTTGAGTGCACTTGAGGCCGTGAGGGACGCGGCGGTCTGCGTGCCTGTGTATCAAAGGCAGATGTACTTTATTTTCAGCCCTGCCCTTGATATGAGCAGTATCGCGGGGAATTTGACGGCGCATTATAATATCGCTGATGTAATTTGGGAAATAGTGGTGAAATAATAGCAAGAACGCGCGGTGAACTTTGAAAATATTTTAGAAAGGTGTGACCCTATGCCGGGTAATTCTACGAATTACGCAAGCATGGGCGGCATGGAATTGAAATTATGATAGATTATTTCACAGGTAAGTATTTTGTTCAAGAGGGGTTAATGCCGCTTGAAAAACTTAACGAAATCATGACGCGGCAGGAAGTGGTGCATGAAAATTTCCGGAATCTTGACAAGGAGCAGGGGAGTTTTCTTGACGATAAGCATGTCGCGCTGATTAAGCTTTTGCAGAATACCATCAACGAAAAGCTCGGCGATTTGGCGTTTGAGTACGGCGGGGTGGAGGAAGAACGCTTCAAATCTACCGTCCGGAAACAGGATATTTTGAACACGGCGTTCTTCGACCAGCTGATAGTCGAGGGGATTATTACTCCCGACAAAGTCGCGCCGTTACTGGAAAAAATGCGGGGGTATTACGCGCTGAATCTGCCCGGTATCTCCCATAATTTGAAGCACGACTTTGACATAATTCTCGGCAAATTAATCAACACGGGCGAGAGTTTTTCTGCCGAGTATATGACCATTGCGGTGAAATACATACTGCGATTTATCGGCACGAACATTAAGTTTCACGCCTGCAAAACCTGCGCGCGGAGCTACTTTGCGAAGCGGGCGGCAATCCAGAAAGTCGTGACCGACCCGCGGCGGTATTTCCTCGGAATTTGCGGCGAGAAGGAAATTTTGCAGAACATTAACGACTGCCTTGTCAGGAATTTTCCCGTGTCGCTTTCGACGATGAACAATTCGAGGTATTACGCGCTTTTCGCGTTCTTGGACTGCATTTCGCAGGTGTTTCAGTGTCACATTCAGCCTGAGAAAAACGTCCTGTTAGTCGATAACGCGAACATGTTCAAATACGTCACAATCGCCGCCGACAACACTATCTACGCGCTTCCGCTGTCGGTGATGGATATGGAGTTTGAAGTTATTATCGGCTTCGGCGATAAGCCGAATTTTGCGGTTGTTTCGCATAATTTATGATTGCGAAACTCGCTATATACAGTAAAATTTTTGCGAGTATTAGGGGCAGAGGGGGGTAGTAGGGGTCTATGTCTGCGCCGCCGCAAGAAACGCACGCCCGCCACACAAACCTTTCAATCCCCGCAACATCGACAACAACCTTTCCCCTTGGCGACTTACGGGTTCGCTATACATTAAAAGTTTACCCCCATAAAGGGTTCTTCTATCTACAAAATCTTAGGGACGAGAAAGTTAAGCTTGAGCAAATGTAAAAGCGGGTCGTGCAGGTTCAAAGCGGCGGCGTAGACATAGACCCCTACTACCCCCCTCTGCCCCGACTGCCACCCTACAAAGGTTTATTAATTTCTGCATTCTGCATTATTATTTCTGCATTAATTCAAAGGAGATACCATGAAGAAGACACTTTCACTGCTATTAGCGGTTTTAATGCTGTTTACCGTTGCAGTCGGTTGCAGTAACGAGAACGGCGGGAACAGTACCGATTCGGTCAGACCGGATATATTCGGCGAGACGGACGTTACGGAAAACCCCGACGAGCCTGTTTTTTCGGGTTATTTATTTGAACCTGAACCCGAGCCCGACGAGTCGGAAACTTCGGAGACCTCGGAGACCTCGGAAACTGCGGTAATCCCAACGGAGACCCGCCCGCCCTCCGACATCACCCCGCTGTTGTGGCAGGTGACATCGCCCGACGGCAACAGCATCTACGTCTTCGGGTCAATCCACGCCGCCGACGAATCGATTTACCCGCTCCCCGACTACATTATGGACGCTTTCGGGAGCAGTACCTACTTGGCGGTGGAGTTTGATTCGGCGGCGGTTGACGAAGACCCCGAAAGAACCGCGCAGATTGACACCGCATTAACCTATCCGGAGGGCGAAAGCATATTTGATTACGTCAGCGCGGAACTCATGGTAGCCGTGCTTGACGCGGCTTTGGGGATTACGCTCGAGGTTGACATGGTGGAAGGATTTCTCGAATATATCGGGCTTGCAAATCTCCGGCCGTTCGCATGGGAGACGCTCCTTTCGGGAAAAGTGCTTGAACACACCGAGCTTTCCTATGACTATGGCGTGGACAGTTTTTTCACCGATGAGGCAAGGGATAGGGGCATGGAAATCTTGGATATCGAGTCAATGGAATTGCAACTTGAAGTATTTCTCGGCTTTTCCGTGCCGCTTCAAATTGCAAGCTTGGAGGCGCATTTAGATGTTGAAAAGGGCGCGGAAAATCTCGCAATGCTCTATGAAGCGTGGAAAAGCGGCGATTACGAGACTATTTTGGCGGCAATAGATTCCGAAGACGAAGATATTCCCGAGGAACTCGACCTCGAATACACAACCGCGCTGCTCACCAACCGCGATATTAACATGGCAGAGGTCGCCAAAGAGTACATGGCGGCCGAGATGGCGGTCTTTTACGTGGTCGGGCTGGCGCATTTAATCGGCGAGGACAGCGTTTTGGGGTTGCTTGAAAGGGCGGGGTATGTGGTGGAATTAATCGCCGCCTATTAGCGCAAATACAGACGATTGCGAAACTCACGGACGCGCACTGCGCGCCCCTACATATGGCGACTTGGTTTTAACGCTCATCTACATATTGTAGGGACGGGGCATTGCCCGTCCGCAAAACGGTATTGCAATCGGTAAAAGTAAATAGCCTGACGATGCGGGTTCGCCCGCTAAATCGGGTTATCGGCAACTTATGATGACAGCATTGTCGTAGTTGGCAACGACTACACCGTAGCGGAGGCAACCGCTTCTGCCGGCTAAGTGGGGGTCGCGGGACACGCAAATTCTCATTAAACGACATAACTCGGAAAGGCGCGAAGGTATACACAAATTCGCCTGAACGATATTCGCAATCTCACCCGCAAAACCCGCGCTGAACCTCGGTAAAGCCGCCGAACCCTACGACCGGCAGTGTGACAATTCAGAATTGCTAATATACCACCGTCGCGGATGCGGCGGCAAAAAATCGGCCGAAAGGCCGATTTTTTGGTGTTTATTTATTAAACGGGTTCACAATCTTTATCTTCCCCTCAATCACTTGCCCGTCTGCCATATCTTCTGAATACAGAATAGCGCAATCACTTTCCAACGCCGATGAAAGCATAAGGCAATCGAAGAATGAAAAGCCGTACCGCTCTTTCAGGTCGAGCGCGTTTAATGCCGTCTGCTTTTGAATAATCCGAACTTCGCAAATATTATAAATATCATTTACGATTTTCTTTATATCTTCAAAAGGCGTTTGAATTTTTCTCGTCAGCACATTGCATATCTCGTTTATGGCTTGTGTACTCGTAACGCATACTCCGCTATCGAGCAAGGACAAACAAGTTTCTTTCTTGTGCGGCTCGGAGACCGCATACATATAAATGAAAATGTTCGTGTCAAAGAAAACCCTATCTGCGTTCATTCGCTTCCTCCCTGTTCCATTTCCAACGGCTTGTATCAATCTGAACAGGCGACAACAAAGCCCTCTTGCTCACAGGCTTGTCAACTATTTCGCACACGGTTATCTCAACAAACTTATTTCTAAACTCCCGCGGTAATGCAATAACGCCGTTTTCCGCTACTCCTTTGAATCTGTACGCTTCCACAATAATCCCCCCTTAAAAATATTATACCCTATAATTCCGATAATGTCAACTGTTGCTAAATTGCACCCTTCGCCAAAACTAAATCATCATTTGAATACAGCAATTCCACCGAGATTAATTTAGCCCCTGTGTCGGTAAACTCATAGTTATATTGCAAAGTCTTCCCGACGAACAAGTACCCGCTATCCGCGTAGTAACTAATCACAACCGTTGCGCCGTTGTCGGTGATTTCCTCCGAGACAAGCTCCGGATAATGCCACCACCAACCATGCCCGACCGAGTAAAAATAATCATCTTCGAGTATACCGCGCAAATAATCCTCATCAATGTTGGTAATCCCGAAAAGATTTTCGGCCCGCTGAATAAACTCATCGACCGTGTACCCTATTTCGGCGTCCCCGGTCAAGGCTATTTCCGCGCCCCGCAGACAATGCAACAGCAAATAATAGAAACTGTGCTGCTTGCTTTGTATGTGGGTAAAGCCGCGCATTTCGTCATAAATGCTTAGGTCAATCGCCGTGTTGAAATCCGTCATGCTCTCGAAGATTCCCAAGTCGTTTGAGAACCCGTAGGACACCGCCGCATAGCCGTCCCACAGCCACCGCTCCTTGTTGATTTTCCTACCACGCGGCGAAAACTGCAAAACATTTGAGCGTTCTTCCGAGCCAAGATGAAGCTCCCACTCCCGCCCGCCTTGCGTGAAAATATTTTCCGCACCGGCGCCGTCCTCGACGACTATGTCAAGGTAGTAGACAAAATACCAATCGTCCACATAATCCTCCACGCCCGTCAGCGTAAATTCCGCAAACTCGAGTTCCTTTATAAACTCAAAAGCAACCTCGCTATCATCGGCAAATTTCAGGCTCAAAAACGCCGTGTCCTTTTCAAGAAACGCATCGATTATCTCCACTGCAAGTTCCGCATAGCGTTCATGCTCGGCGATTGGCCGCCACGGTGTTTGGTCGGAATGAGGTTCAAGCGGCTCTTGCCCCGCATTCTCGCCCGCTTGAAACACAATGGTAGTTTCTTCCTCAACAATAACTTCTTCCACTGTTTCGGTCTCCGCAGTCTCCGCAATTTCCTCAACAGGCGCGGTGTAAGCAACTTCCTCAACCCCGCAAGCTGTAATCAAAATTACCGCAAGCGCAACCGTTAAAATTTTAATCAATTTCATAATCGTCACCCTAACCTTTCAAGTAATATTAGACATTCGCGAACCCTGCTATTTTGCGGACGGGCAATGCCCGCCCCTACAATATGTTGACTTGTTTTTAATAGTGCGCTATATGTAGGGGCGCGCATTGCGCGTCCGTGTGTTCCGTAATCGTCTGATTATTATTATAACACATTCTTGCACAAATTGCAAGTGTAAATGCACCTTTATCACAAATAACGCATAAACTAAACATGCGGCGAGAAACGGTTTTCCTCCGCTTGTCTGCCGCTTAACATAGGAACCCGCGCCGTCAAGGCGCGGGTTCTAACTTTTTCACGACCTAATTAATAGCCACCACAACCCCCTCAAACTCACCATCGGGGAACCTGAGGAAAACCCCCGTAAGCTTTTCGACGTCAATTATGCGGGTGAAAGTGCAGCTTGCGTAGACCGATTCGCCGAAATTCTCGCCTGCCCAGCCGCTTGAACCCGAACCGATTGCTTCATAAGGCAACTGCACACCGTCTATAATCGGCGCAGTCATCAAGAAAGGAAACTCCTCTGTAATCCTATCCAATTCGCCGCCACTCAAAACCACAGTCATCGACACAGGCGAGATTTTAATGCTCTCAAGATAAGTCACATATTCGCCGAACTGCACAGGCTGATTGACTTCAAGCAACACGGTATGGTCTTGGTACTCAAGCACCCATGAAACTTCCCAATTCCCCTCAATCACCGTGTACATGCCATCAAACTTGCTTGTAAACGCGCCCATATCTTGAAGATTGATGGTGATTTCCCTGCCATTGTAATCTTGATGGTTGTTATTGTTATTGTCAATCATCAAAAAGAAATAGAACTGATGAATCTCATTGCCGTTTTCGTCAATCACCGTCTCCATTGAATCATGCACCATGCCCCAATATTGACTGCTTCCGAGAGATTCGCCGATATAACCCTCAATCTGCACAACGCTTTTGTTTGTTTCGTAGCTGAAACTTTCAACTTCGAGCAGTTTTTCATTCTCGGAAGAAAACTTCATCAGGACATAAATCATGTTCCCGTCTGCAATGGTCTGCAAAACTTCCATTGTCACGCCGTTGTCCTCGGTGGACAGGTTTAGCACTTGCGACATGCCGTCGTCGATAATTTTCTGTTGGGTTTGCTCATCGGCACGGAAAATTTCCGCCATTTTGGGGTTCCAATTGCTGATTACCGAGTACGCCCCCGCCGTAATCACGCCGAGCAGAATCACCGCCGCCGCAACCGCAAAAATAGATTTTCTTTTCATATTATACCTCTTTCTTGATGTGTTAATTTGGTTGTTTTGAGTTTCGATATTCGCAAGAGTATCAGCCACTCTCTCATGAAATTCCCCCGGCACTTCCGGAAAGACTTTACACCACTTCATGCTCATCTTTTCACCAAGCCCTTTCTGCACAAGTGTGCTGTTTCAAGTTTATTACCCGCATTTATGGGGTTTACTTTCGAGGTTATATTCCTCCTCGCTAAGAAAAATTCTAAGCTCTGCCCGCGCCTTTGACAAGCGGCTTTTGACCGTGCCGTCGGGGATTTTCAAAATCCGCGCCACCTCATGAACCTTAAAACCCTCAATGTAATGCAACACCACCGCAAGGCGTTCCTTCTCGGTTAGTTTCATCAACGCCGCATACAGCTCGGTGTTCTGAACCACGGCATCAGGCGCGGATTCCCCCTGCATATACTCCTCATACGAGACCGTCCGCGAGGACTTCTTGCAAATTCGGTAACACTCGTTGATAAGTATTCTGCACAGCCATGTCTTGAAGAACTCCGGGTTTTTCAAGGTGGTAAGACTGCCGAACGCCTTTATAATCGCTTCCTGAACCGCATCGGCGCAGTCGTGGTCGTTTTTCAGTATAGACTTGGAAATATGGTACAAGGTCGGCTCGGCATCAAGCACAAGCCGGGTAAATTCCTCACTATTCATAAGTCATCCCTTCCTTTGATTAATGCAGAAATAATAATGCAGAATGCAGAAATGGTTATTGAAACATGTTTCTGATAATTAGATACTCTGAAATCAAGTTTGGTTCATTTTATTTTAGCATTTATTAAGGTTCTTTTCAATAGTGCAAATAAATTTCACGGAAAATATTGCCAAATGGTGGAAACTGTGTTATTATAGATAATAATAAAACTTTTATGAGGTGAAAACTATGTTAAATTTTAACTTTTGCGCTCCTACTTACTTTGAATTTGGGAAAGGCACTGAGGCACAGGCAGGGCCGCTTGTCAAACGCTTTGGCGGGACGAAAATCCTGTTGCACTACGGCGGCGGCTCGGTTAAGAAGTCGGGGCTTTTGGACACTGTAGTGGCAAGTCTGCGTGAGAGCGGCTTGGAATTTGTCGAGCTGGGCGGCGCAGTGCCGAACCCCGTTGACTCGAAAGTCTACGAGGGGATTGAGCTTTGCCGCAAAGAAGCGGTGGACTTTGTCTTGGCGGTGGGCGGCGGCTCTGCGATTGACTCTGCTAAGGCGATTGCGGCGGGCGCGGTCTACGACGGGGATTTTTGGGACTTCTTCCAAGGTAAAGGCGTTGAAAAGGCTTTGCCCGTGGGTGTAATCCTCACGATTGCGGCGGCGGGCAGCGAAGGTTCGGTCAACTCGGTTATTACCAAGGAATCGACTAACGAAAAGCGCGGTTGCGGCGGCGAAGTCTTGCGCCCTGTGTTCGCGATTCTCAACCCCGCACTGACACAGACTTTGCCCCCGTATCAAACGGCGGCAGGCTCGACCGATATAATGGTGCATGTAATCGAGCGGTATTTCTCCAACACAAAAGAGGTTGAAATCACCGACAGGCTCTGCGAAGCCGTGCTGAAAACCATAATCACCGAGACCCCGCGTGTCATCGAAAACCCCGATAATTACGAGGCTCGCGCTAACATTATGTGGGCGGGCATGGTCGCGCACAATAATCTTTGCGGCGTGGGGCGCGAGCAGGACTGGGTCAGCCACGGCATGGAGCATGAGTTGTCGGCCTTCTACGGCGCAACCCACGGCGCAGGGCTTGCAGTAATCTGCCCGGCGTGGCTGAAATTCGTCAGCCGCAAAAACCCCGGCAAAGTAGTGCAATTCGCAGTGCGTGTCTGGGATTGCGACATGAATTTCGAGCATCCCGAACTCACCGCCGCCGAGGGCATCGAACGCTTCGAGAATTTCCTCCGCAAAATCGGCATGCCCTCCTCAATCAAGGAATTCGGCGCAAAGGAAGAAGACATACCGAAATTAGCGCGGCACATAGGCTCGGTAAGCGAGACCGAGAAGAACTTCGGCGGGTATGTTAAGTTGGATTTGGGGGATGTTGAGGCTATTTACAAGTTGGCGTATTAATGCAGAATGCAGAATGCAGAATGCAGAAATAATTTAGTTTTCAAGCGATTTTCCAACAGACAACGGGTTGTAATTTTAGCTATTTCTGCATTCTGCATTATTATTTCTGCATTAGAAATAGTTTCTGCATTCTGCATTATTATTTCTGCATTATTTGAGGGGGGCAACAAATGTGGATATTTACTCTTTTAACTGTTTTTTTACCTATATTTTCAATAGGCGGGGCTTTTTTCATTGGAATAAGAGCTATATTAGAGTATAAAAAAACCAAGAATAAAAAGATTTTGCCACGCTTAAATAATTTGTTTTTCTTGATTCCTGTTATAATTATGCTGATTAATTATATTTTAATAGGTATTAGTTACTACCTTCAAAACAATACAGGGTGGGCGGGCAAAACCAACATCTTTGGTCTTGAGGGTCTTGACGCATGGGATACATCAGGGCACATTCAAGAAATATCGATTGGAATTATTTTACTTTGTTTAGTTTCAAGAATAGTTTTTGCTTGTCTTAGAAAGATAAATTTTTTTGAATTTTGTATATGGTTTATCTTAAATTTCACTGCCGTTTTTCTGTGTTTGGCGGTTATTGCCGACAGTTTCTGATGAACACCACCCGAAAACCCTAAAAAGGAGCAACAAATGTGGGTATTAATTCTTGTGATTCTTTGTTTGATTTTATTAGTAATCATAGCCGCGGCTTTTGTTATCGGTATAAAATCTTTGGTAGAGTATAAGAAAACCAAAGACAAAAAGTTTTGGTGCGAGGGATTTGTTTGCTGGTGGTAGTGCTTGGCCCTGTAATTGCTTCAACGCTGAATTTGCTTTGGTCTATGTCGCTTTAACCGATACTGCCAATAAACAATATCTACAACCGTAGGGTCGGGCTTCCATGCCCGACCGCGCGAACCCACATAGAAATGAAAAATGTAGGGAACGGTTCATAACCGTTCCGCAAAGTTTGCGCGGCTTCATAAACGGAACGGTTAAGAACCGTTCCCTACAATAAAATTTTCAAACAACAGTAAAAATCACAGGCACATAAACCCCACAAAGGAGCGAAAAAATGACAAAACGACAAGCCACTAAAGGCGATTTAGAAGCCGTTTTAGAGCTGTACAAGCACCTGAATGTAGACCCGATTCCCGAAGTTGACGAGTCGCTTACTGCACTCTGGGACGACATCTTAGCCGACAAGAACCATAGGATTCTGCTGATTGAGGTGGCCGGAAAAGCAGTCGCTACCTGCGTTTTGCTGCTTGTGCCGAACCTGACGAGAGGTGCGCGGCCGTACGCTATAGTTGAAAACGTCGTAACCCTGCCCGATGAGCGCAAAAAAGGCTACGGTAAGGCCGTCTTGGACTACGCGGCGGAGATTGCGCGGAGTGCGAATTGCTACAAAATATCGCTCATGACAGGCAGAAAAGACGCGCCGACACTGCGTTTTTACGAGAACGCAGGCTTTAATCGCAACGACAAGACGGCGTTTATAAAGTGGTGGCATTAATGGCGGCAGAACTTAATTACAGAGCAGACATTTGCACAAAAGAGCAACTTTCGGCGGCTTTGGCAATCGGCGAGTTTGAGCGTATTTACGCGCCTATGGAATTGCTGAACGTAGGGACGACCGCCCTCGGTCGTCCGTCTATAGGCCCGCGCAACCCCGACCGCACGACTATAACCCCGCCCGTCGCTGACCGTCCGACCATAACCCCGACCGCCGCTGACCGCCCACCCATAACCCCCCCCGCCCCTGACCGCCCGACCATAACCCCGACCGTCGCTGACCGCCCGACCATAACCTCGACCGCCCCCGCCAACCCGCCCATAACCCCCAACAACCTATCCCGCATAATCGCCGTCCCGCCGATTTTCATCGGCGGCAACGAACCGCTCATAGCGGCAAAACTGCGCGAACTCCGCGAATTAGGCTTCACAAGCGGGTTAGCGCACACTTTAGGGCATATCGAACTTATCAAAAGCGCGGGACTAAAGCCGCACGGCGGCTTTCGGCTGAACATAGTCAATGCCCGCGCCCTTGAAATCTACCGCGAAATGGGCGTGTGCGACCTGATTTATTCGGTGGAAATGCCGCTTAGGAGCATTACTGCAAGCAATTGCAATTGCCAAACCGGCATCATCGCCTACGGACAACTGCCGCTAATGCTGTTGCGGCGGTGCGCTGTGCAAGACTCACCGCATTGTGGCAAGGCGGGATGTGATTCTCTCACCGACAGGCTCGGCAATAATCTGCAAACCCTGTGCAGGTGGGGCGAGACCGAGGTTTTGAACCCTGTGCCGCTTGTGTTGAGCGACAAACTCGGCGATGTTGCCAATGTCGATTTTGCGGTCTTGAAATTCGCACCGGGCGAGAATATTGCAGATATACTTGATAAATACAGGCGGGCAACGCCCGCTGGAAAAAAATTTACACGCGGATTATATTACAAGAGAGTGAGGTAGGGCGCGGCTTCCATGCCGTGCCGTTAAATCCATGAACATCAAAGTTAAAATACTACGCGAAAATGCCCAACTACCCTTCCGTGCAACCACGGGGAGCGCGGGCGCGGACTTGCGCGCTTGCCTTGACGGCGATATTACCCTCAAAGGCAACTCCCAACTGATTATCCCCACAGGAATAGCGGTCGAAATCCCGCAGGGGTACGGCGGGTTCGTGTTTATCCGCAGCTCGGTGGGCAAGCGCGGGGTTGCACTCGCGAACGGCGTTGGAGTTATCGACTCGGATTACCGCGGCGAGGTCGGCGTTTCGCTCATCAATCACGGCACGGCCGACTTCGTAATCAAAAACGGCGACAGACTCGCCCAGCTCGTAATCATGCCCGTCTGTGCCGCCGAATTCGCGCTTGAGGACGGGCTTTCGGAGACTTCGAGGGGCGCGGGCGGCTTTGGTTCAACGGGGCGGCTCTAAAGACCCTTTCCGGCGAATTTCGGCTAAAATTCCGCCGGACTGCGTCAACCCACCTCGCAAGGCACAAAGCCTTACTTCGGCGGCTTTCCTTGCCCGACAAAATTTTCGCTCGAAATTCACTCGAAAAGGGTCTTTAGGGCCGCCCCGACAGGAAATTAAAAATTTAGTAAAATTTAGTTGTAAAAATTTCCATTATGTGCTATACTATAGTTAATTAGATTTTAGAATACTTCAAGAATAGGAAAAGAGAGGACGACAAAATGTTTTCAAAGGACATCGGAATTGATTTGGGTACGGCGAACACTCTTGTGTACATGAGGGGGAAAGGCATAATTATCCGCGAACCGAGCGTGGTTGCTGTAGATGTACGGCACGACCGAGTACGCTACGTCGGGCAGGAGGCCAAGGACGTCATCGGCAGAACGCCCGGTTCTATAGTAGCCGTCAGACCGCTCAAAGACGGCGTTATCGCCGATTTTGACATGACCACGAGTATGCTCCAAGCCTTCATCAGAAAGGCCATGCGCGGGCGTTCGTTTGCGCGGCCTCGTGTAATTATCTGCATACCGTCCGGGGTTACGGCGGTTGAGCGCAGGGCGGTTAAAGAGGCCACGCAAAACGCAGGTGCAAAGCGAGTTTCCATAATAGAAGAACCTATGGCGGCGGCAATCGGCGCGGGTTTGCCTGTAGCCGAACCTACAGGCAGCATGATAGTAGACATCGGCGGCGGTACTACAGAAGTCGCTGTGATTTCCTTAGGCGGCATTGTCACCTCAAAATCGGTCAGAGTTGCAGGGGACGAATTCGACTCGTCGATTATTAACTATATCAAGAAAAAGTACAATCTTCTGATAGGCGAACGTACCGCCGAAAACTTGAAAATCGGCATTGGCTCTGCCTTTCCGTATTCGGACAACGAGCCTGTAATGGATATAAAAGGGCGCAATCTGCTCAATGGCTTGCCCGAAAACGTGACTGTAACGAGCGAGGAAATCCGCGAGGCGTTGAGCGAGCCGCTCAATCACGTGATTGAGGCCGTCAAAGTCACCCTCGAGAAGACCCCGCCCGAATTGGCGTCGGACATTATCGACTCGGGGATAATGCTGGCGGGCGGCGGTGCCCTGCTCAAAGGCTTAGACCTCCTGCTCCACGCCGAAACAGGCATGCCGGTGAAAATCGCCGAAAGCCCCATAGATTGCGTAGCCGACGGCACAGGAAAGGTACTCGAAAACATAGACAAGTTAATTGACGTATTGAACGAAGACGACTCACGGTATTGATAAATGAAAGACTTTCTCAAAAGCATGAAGTTCAAAGTTCTGCTTTGCGTTTTCGCATTGCTTTTCGGGCTTATGCTGAACGCCGCCCTCGCGGTTGACACGGCGAATTTCCCCGAAGCCGCCCTACGAACGGTAACACAACCGTTCGCAAGAGCGGCGACGTCCATTTCCGACTGGGTTGAAGACCGATTGGACCGCCTCGTCAACGCCGACCGTTACAAGAACGAGAATGAGCAGTTGCGCCGCCGCCTTGCCGAGATGTACGACGACATAATGGAGCGCGACGAGTTGAAGCAGGAAAACGAGCGACTGCGCGAAATCCTCGGCATTATCGAGCAGAATGAGGACTTCACACTCTCGCCGCCATGCGCGGTGATTGCGCGGGAGGCACTCGGCACTTCTGCCAATTTCATCATCAACAAAGGCTCAAACAGCGGCATTAAAGCGGGCGACCCCGTCATCACCGAAATCGGCTTGGTCGGGCGAATAATCGAAGTCGCGCCTACTTATTCAAAAGTCACGACAATCTTGTCGGCCGAGATTCACGTGGCGGTCAGAACCGCGTCAAACGGGACGGCGGGGATTATTAACAACGATATTTTATACTCCGACAACGGGCTTTGCCTGATGGATTACATCGAAATCGGCAGCGAAATAGGCGTAGGTGACGCGATTGTGACACTCGGCGGCACCGGCATTTTCCCGCCCGGTCTGTTCGTCGGCACTGTAACCGACGTCTTCCCCGCCGATAGCGGCCTGCTGCTCAACGCAGTCGTAGAGCCGTCCGAAGACCTGTTCAAAATCACCGACGTCTTCGTAATCACCTCGTTTGAGGGGCAGGGGGTGTTGCCGTAGTGTTGTCTCTAAAACCCCGAAAAAGGCGGCAACTAAGGAAGCAGTCGCTGTTACGCTGGCTGTTTTATTGTTTGGTTTTGTTACTTTTTTACATGCTGATGAGCGGCGGCTTTTTCAGAAGTGCACAGCCGATTTTCATCATACCCCTCGCAATCGCAGTCGCCATGCACGAGCGCGAGTTTTCGAGCGCGATATTCGGGGCAGCTTGCGGGCTTATGCTCGACCTTGCATGTTGGAATTTGTTCGGCATGTCGAGCGTTTGGCTGATGCCCTGCGCCCTCGGCACCTCCCTGCTCGTGACGAATTTAATGCGCCCGAACGTCATCAACCACTTCTGGATGTCCGCAGTGGCGTGCCTCTTAATGGCGTTCATGGATTACTTTTTTCGGTACGCAATCTGGGATAATCCCGACGCGAAGGTAATCCTCACGGGCTACATTATCCCGTCCTACCTGTGGGCGTTTTTGCTGTCGCCGCCGGTCTATTTCTTGGTGAAGACGATTTCGGTGAAATTCCGCGAGGGCGAGGTCGGCAGGGCTGAGAATACTTTGCATGAACCGACTGAGGATTGATGGGCGGCGGGGGGTATGGGGGTCTATGTCTGCGCCACCGCCGAGAATCGCACGACCCGCGGTTGCAGTTGCATAAACATAACTCTCGCGTCCAAAAGATTTTGTAGATAGAAGAACCCTTTACGAGTACAGACTTTTAATGTATAGCGAACCCATAAGTCGCCAAGGGGAAAGGTTCATGACGATGTAGCGGGAGATGATAGGTTTGTGTGGCGGGCATGCGATTATCGGCGGTGGCGCAGACATAGACCCCCATACCCCCCGCCGCCCCCCACGGTCTCAAAAAATTTAATTATTTCTGCATTCTGCATTATTATTTCTGCATTATCACGGAGGTGATAGTTTGAAACTCCCAACCTTCCAAAAAAACTCCCTGCTCCCCGGTGACGGGAAGCTTGATAAGCTCAATTTCCTTATCCGATTTACGGTCTTGATAGGGCTTTTGTTGGTGTTTGGGTTTTTAGGGGTCGCCGAGCTTATGAAAATCCAAATCGTTGACGGTGCCTATTACGCCGACCTCACCCAGAGCAATTCGACCGCCGTGCAGACTATTCAGGCCTCACGCGGGCAGATTTTTGACTCGGCGGGCAATCCGCTGAATACCAACAAAATCGTCTACAAAGTCATCGTACAGCGGGCGTTCTTCCCGTTCGGGGAGGAGAACGAGGTGATTGAGCAGACGCTTGCGGTGTTGCGAAGTCACGGTGAGAGCTGGTTTGACAGCCTGCCGATTAGCCACAGTGAGCCTTTCGAGTTTTTGGACGTCGGGGAATCTGCACTCGACAATTTCAAGGAGCGTATCGGGGTGAATCTTGAGGCAACTGTTGAAAACTGCGTGCAGGCCTTGCACGAGAATTACAAAATCAGCCGCGAGTATACCCCCGAGACCGCCCGCGCAATCGCAGGAGTGCGGTACGAAATGGAGTTGCGGGACTTTTCACAAATTAATAGGTTCACTTTGTCCGAGGATATTTCTTTTGATACCTTGGTGAATTTAATGGAGCGCAGTGACGTTCTGCGCGGGATTGACATCATCGAGGAGCCAATGCGAATCTACCTTGACGGCATTGTCGCCGCGCATATTCGCGGGACGATTGGGCCTATCTCGGCGGAGGAATTTGCGGAACTGCGTAATCAAGGGTACAGCCTTAATGATACAATCGGGAAATTCGGGGTGGAGTCTGCAATGGAGAGCATTTTGCGGGGCGAGAACGGCACACGCACCATTGAGCGGAACATGCGCGGTGTTGCAGTGTCGGACGAGGTGACGACCGCCGCACGCCCGGGGAATTCCGTCATGCTGACGATTGACAGCCGATTCCAAAAGGATTTGCAGGATATTTTGGACAATCACATCAGCTGGCTCCGCACCCTTGACCAGACCTACAGCAACGAGCGGCTCAACCGCCGCGGGATTGACACCGAGGGCGGCGCGGTCGCCGTAATTGAAGTTAAGACGGGGCGGGTAATCGGCTTGGCGACTTCGCCGACCTACGACATCAACGACTATCTCACCGACTACGACTCGCTCCTGAACGCCGAACTCAGCCCCTTAGTCAACCGCGCAACAGCAGGGCGGTACCGCCCCGGGTCAAGCTTCAAGACCATTACCTCGGCCGCCGGGCTTAACAACAACGTAATCGACCGCAACTCGACCGTGACTTGCCGAGGAGTTTACACTTTTTTTGACGATTTTCGGCCCTACTGCCACAATCGCGGCGGTTGCGGCACTCTGAATGTTGTCAACGGCTTGCGGCTTTCCTGCAACATTTTCTACTACGATGTCGGCAGGAGAACAGGCATAGACGCCTTGGCGGAGGCGGCCGAGGCCTTCGGCGTGGGGACTAATTTGGGCCTTGAAATTGCAAGCGCGACCGGCAGAATGACGACCCCCGAAATCTACGAGGAGCTTTTGGGGAGCGGATTCACGCAAGGTATTACCGTGCAGGCGGCAATCGGGCAATCCGAGACGCTTATGACGCCGTTGCACCTTGCGGTTGCCGCCGCGACTTTCGGCAACAGCGGCTATCGCTACAGGCCGTATTTGGTCGATTCGGTCTGGAATTACGACTTGTCGGAGCTGATTTACCGCACCGAGCCGCAAGTAGTCGCCGAGTACGCAACCGACCGCCCCGACGTCTACAGTGTCGTAAAAGAAGGCATGATTGCCGTCAGCAGTAATATCTACTGGCCGCCGTCCGACTCGCGGTTCTCGCACTTTGCATTCTTGGACGGGAACACAGCGGCATGCAAAACAGGTACAGCGCAAATCGGCGAGGATAAGTACAACTCGGTGTTCATGGGGTATTACCCCGCCGACGACCCCATAATCGCGTTCGGCGTGGTGCTTGAGAACAGCGAATTCTCGCGGTATATCCTGCGAAATATCATCGACGCCTACTTCTACGACGCCTACGAGCCGGACATAAACGAGGATGGTTTAATCGCCTCGCCGTGGAAGCGGTGGGACGATGCGAAGGCGCAGAGATTGACCGGCGGGGCTTAGAAATATTTCGTCATATTTCATAAATGCAACGGCTAAATTTCGGCAAACTAAACAAAATATCGAGATTTGGGATAATATTTTTGTTTAACTCTTGTAAAAGTGAAAAAATATGTGGTATAATGAGAGTAATTATCGAGAGAATGTAAGATAAGTCTGAAAATAATTATAGGGAGGCGTGTCCCATGCCGCAATCTTTGTTGAGGGTTATGCGAGTGTGGGGGGCATGGTGTTGAAAATATGAACATAGCTTTGATTGCTCACGATTCTAAAAAAGAGTTGATGATACAATTCTGCATAGCCTACAGCGGCGTTTTGTCGCGGCATAATCTTTGCGCGACCGGGACCACGGGTAAGCTTATAAAGGAGACTACCGGCTTGCAGGTCAAGAGTTACCTGAGCGGCGGCAACGGCGGCGCAGAGCAGATTATTGCGCGCATTTCCTGTAACGAAATCGACATCTTGTTTTTCTTCCGTGACCCCATAAATGCAAAGTCGAACGAACCTAATGACGTCAACGTACTTAGGGTCTGCGATGTGCGGAATATCCCCGTGGCGACGAACATTGCAACGGGCGAGGCCCTTATCCACGCCCTCGAGCGCGGCGATTTGGATTGGAGAGAGAATATAAAGGAGTAGAGCCTGTGTGAATCCTTTGTGCCTTTTCAGTGATTGCGCCGCGTGAGTTTTCGCGGCGTTTTATTTTGTGGACTTAGTGGGGGGCAGAGGGGGGTAGTAGGGGTACGGCGGGCGCAAATAACCGCACGCCCGCGTTCTACGCTTGATAAAACTTAACCTTCTCGAGCCGAACCGTTATCAGATAGCACGTACCTATTTGCGAGTGCAGACTATCAAAGCACATCAAACCTGTCAAGTCGTGAACTTGTAAGGTCGCAATCGAGAAAGTGGAGTTTGATGAGTTTGTGTGGCGGGCTGGCGGGTATTTGCGCCCGCCGGGGCGCCCCTTCCCCCCCCCCCC
>Ga0099364_10004438_pt1 | contig 21266 bp, 15 predicted proteins | sample TergutTh196P3_FD_73070 | JGI IMG/M metagenome (GOLD analysis project Ga0099364, IMG submission 73070) | Microcerotermes parvus P3 segment gut microbial communities from Pointe-Noire, Republic of the Congo - Th196 P3 | ecosystem: Host-associated > Arthropoda: Insects > Digestive system > Gut ... | reverse complement strand
CATTTTTCAGGGTATATTCCGGGTCGGTGGAATCAGGCGCGATGGTGTATAATTCGACTAAAGGCCATAAGGAACGGTTGGGACGCATCCTCCAGATGCATGCCAACCACAGGGAGGACATCGACGCAGCTTATACCGGCGATATAGCGGCGGCGGTTGGGCTTAAGAACACAACAACAGGCGACACGCTATGCGACGAGAAAAAGCCTATTATACTGGAGTCCATGGAGTTTCCCGAGCCGGTCATACGTGTGGCCATAGAGCCAAAGACAAAAGCCGGACAGGAAAAAATGGGTAACGCCCTGGCTAAACTCACGGAAGAGGATCCAACGTTTAAATCGTATTCGGACGAGGATACGGGTCAGACGATCATCGCGGGAATGGGAGAGCTCCATTTAGAGATAATTGTCGACAGGCTGCTCCGCGAGTTCAGGGTTGAGGCAAACGTCGGCAAACCGCAGGTTTCTTATAAAGAGACGATACGCGGTACGTCTAATGTAGACGTCAGATATGTACGTCAGACAGGCGGTAAGGGCCAGTACGGGCATGTCAAACTGATACTGGAGCCAAACGAATCCGGCAAGGGGTACGAGTTCATTGACAAAGTAGTCGGCGGAGCCATACCCAGGGAATACATTCCGGCCGTCGATCAAGGCATACAGGGCGCTATGGAAGCAGGAGTGCTTGCGGGCCATGAGGTGGTCGACGTCAGAGCCACGCTTTATGACGGATCGTTCCATGATGTGGACTCGTCCGAAATGTCATTCAAAATTGCCGGAAGCATGGCTTTTAAAGAAGCGATGCTCAAAGCGAACCCCGTCATGCTTGAGCCGATCATGAAAGTCACCGTTACCGTGCCGGAGGAACATATGGGCGATATTATGGGTGACCTGAACTCGCGCCGGGGACAAATAACCGGTATGGAGACGAAGAGTGGAGCTTCACAGGTTTTTTCTCTTGTTCCGCTGTCAACGATGTTCGGATACGCGACAGTGCTGCGTTCTTACACTCAGGGAAGAGGCACTTTCGCCATGGAACCCAGCCATTATGTTGAGCTGCCGAGAGCGCTTCAGGAAGAACTGACAGGAATCGTGTGGTGATTTGCCCTGCCTGAATATTAAATAATGGTTGCAAAATATAAAAATTTCAAGTATAATAGCCGTCAAGCGGCATTTGAATTGTAAGGAGGAATTATAAGCAATGGCTAAGCAAAAGTTTGAAAGAACCAAACCTCATGTCAATATCGGCACGATCGGACACGTTGACCACGGTAAAACGACGTTGACTGCCGCTATCACAAAGTATCTGAGTTATCAGGGAAAGGCGCAGTTTGAAGCTTATGACAAAATAGACAAAGCGCCTGAAGAGCGTGAGCGCGGCATCACGATCAACACCGCTCATGTCGAGTACGAGACCGACTCGAGACACTATGCGCACGTCGACTGCCCGGGCCACGCCGACTATATCAAAAACATGATCACAGGCGCCGCGCAGATGGACGGTTCGATTCTTGTTATTTCTGCGGCTGACGGTCCCATGGCACAAACCCGCGAGCATATTTTGCTTGCGCGACAGGTCGGCGTTCCCGCCATCGTTGTTTTCCTGAATAAAGCCGATCAGGTAGACGATGAAGAGCTTATCGAGCTTGTCGAGATGGAAGTTCGCGAGCTGCTTTCAAAGTACGAGTTTCCGGGCGACGATATCCCAATCATAAAAGGCAGTGCGCGCGATGCTCTTGAATCCGAATCCACAGACATTAACGCTCCCGAGTATGCCTGTCTTAAAGAACTGATGGATAATGTCGACAGCTATATCCCGACACCGGAAAGAAAATCCGATCTGCCGTTCTTGATGCCTATTGAGGACGTGTTTACGATCACCGGACGCGGCACTGTCGCGACGGGACGCGTTGAACGCGGAAAGATCAATATGAACGACAAAGTTCAGATCGTCGGTCTGATGGATCAGCCTCGCGATACGGTCATCACCGGCATAGAAATGTTTAGAAAGCTTCTCGACTACGCCGAAGCCGGCGATAATGTCGGTGCGCTTCTCCGCGGAATCGCCAAGACTGAGATCGAGAGGGGACAGGTTTTGGCAAAACCCGGAAGCATCAAACCATACACCAAGTTCAGGGGTCAGGTTTACGTCCTTTCAAAGGATGAGGGAGGTCGTCATACACCGTTCTTCAATAACTATCGCCCGCAATTCTACTTCCGTACGACCGACGTTACAGGCGTGGTAAACCTTCCTGAAGGCGTCGAGATGTGCATGCCCGGCGACAACATTGAGATGGACGTCGAGCTCATCACCCCAATAGCAATTGAACCCGGACTCCGTTTCGCTATCCGTGAAGGCGGACGTACGGTCGGTTCCGGTGTTGTTATCGGAATCAACGAATAGACATTACATCAAAACCGAAATGTAAGGCGGTCATTTATATGACCGCCTTGCTGATCAGTAAAAAAAGAAGTTAAATTTCACTGGGCAACCGAGTCATTGAAAAATGTAACAAAAAGTAATAATTATTACAAAATCGTAAATTATTGCAAAATAACGATTTTGCTATTGAGTTTTATGGTGTATTGGTATATAATTTGCAACGTAGTGGAATGAATGCTCGCCGACAGGCGGGCGTAATGGAACGAAGTTTGCGAGGACTAGATGTCGACTAGGATATTTCAGAGCGTTATTATACAGATGAAAGACGCTACAAAGCGCTCGGTCGGTGTAGCTGACCCTGACGGTATTGTTATCGCAAGCAGTGATTTGTCGCTCATTGGCTCTAACATCGGAGTATTCCCCGCGTCATTTGAGGACAGCGACGATAAAATAATCAAAACCGGGGGAAGAACATTCAGAACACTGGGCTTCGGAGACGGGGATGATTATGCTGTTTTCGCAGAAGGTGAGGACGATCTTGCCAGAACAGTTTGCATAATGGCTTACATAGCAATCAACGAGGCGGGTATCTATTTCGAGGAAAATCACGACAAGAGAGCATTTGTTAAAAGCATTGTCTCCGAGAACATCTTACCCGGAGACGTATATGTACGAGCGAAGGAACTGCGATTTGCCACAGATGTTACAAGAGGAGTCCTTGTTATCCGCCACAGCTCGGCGATGGATTTATCCGCCGTCGAACTCCTTCAGGATCTTTTTCCCGACAGACAACATGACTTTGTTATTTCCGTTAGCGAAACAGACGCAGCCCTTATCAAAGAAATGCCGCCGTCGGGAGACTTAAAATATCTGCAAAAAATGGCGGAAATGGTCGAGAAGAAGCTGGAAGACGAACTCGCGCTGAAAACAGTGATAGGTATCGGTACGCCGGCCAGGCATTTGCGCGAACTTGCGGACAGATATAAAGAAGCTGTTGTGTCGATTGACGTAGGCAAGGTCTTTGAACCCGATAAAACGATCATAAACTATGAAAGTCTTGGTATAGGAAGGCTGATATACCAACTGCCTACGACATTATGCGAGATATTTCTGTCAGAGGTTTTTAAGATAAATCCGATAGAAGCTCTTGATGCGGAAACCTTGTTTACTATTGATAAGTTCTTTGAAAACAGCCTTAACGTGTCTGAGACTTCAAGAAAGATGTTCGTACACAGGAACACACTTGTGTACAGGCTTGAGAAAATCAAAAAAATTACCGGCCTTGACCTTCGCGAGTTTGACCATGCGATCATTTTCAAAGTCGCGCTTATGGTAAAAAAGTATCTGGTTTCACAGGAGTCGAAACTTTTATGATAATAATGACCGACGTCTTTAAAGTATATGCAAATGGCACAAAAGCGCTAAAGGGCGTCTCGTTTTCGCTGAATACAGGGGATTTTGCATTCCTTGTCGGACCCTCCGGTTCCGGAAAAACAACTATTATTAAACTTCTGACAGGCGAGATAGCGCCCACAGAAGGAATCGTAGTTGTTAACGGATATGATATGAACAGGATAAAGCTGCGAAAAATGCCTTATCTGAGGCGGACTATAGGTGTCATTTTTCAAGATTTCCGTCTTATTGAAGAAAAGTCTGTATATGAGAACATAGCTTTCGCTATGCGCGTCATCGGGGCGTCGAACAAGGAAATACGTAAGCGCGTGCCTTATGTGCTTGAACTTGTCGGACTTGAAAACAAAGTCAGATCCAAACCACCGGAACTCTCCGGCGGAGAGCAGCAGAGGGTCGCGATAGCAAGAGCTCTTGTAAATAACCCCGCTCTCATTATTGCGGATGAACCTACCGGCAACCTTGACCCGGCACGCAGCCTTGAAATTCTGATGCTGCTGCAAAAAATCAACGAGCTGGGTACGACGGTACTTGTTGTTACCCATGCTAAAACGCTTGTTGACAAGCTTTCTCAGCGCGTTATCGCAATCGATGGAGGGCGAATAATCAGCGACAGAATGGATGGATATTACAACTATGAAGTTGAGTAGAAACCGGACGGGTTATTATATAAAAGAAGGCGTCAGCAGCATATTTACCCACGGGCTAATGTCTTTTGCATCTGTATGCATTATAGTCGCTTTTCTGGTAATAATGGGCAGTTTTGTACTTATAGCGCTCAACATAAACGCACTTGTCGGCGAACTCGAGAGCGAGAACATAATCCTTGTATACGTGCATGAGGGCCTTTCTGACAGTGAAGCGCGCGCGCTCGGACCGGTGCTGCGCTCCACACCGAATGTGACCGACGTTATGTTCATCACAAGAGAGACGGCTATGGACAGCTTTATAGGCAGATATGAGGACCGTGAGCGCTTCAAGGACGTTGAACCAAGTTGGTTCAGGCATCGATACGAGGTGTATGTGGATGATGTGGCGCGTATTGCGGAGACACATCTTGCGTTGAGTACGGTATACGGCGTCGGAAATGTCACCGCTAATCTCAGGGTTGCGCAGATGCTTGTATCTATGCGGAACATTGTCAGCGTTGTTTCGATCGTTATAGCGGGCGTTCTTCTTGCGATAGCTTTGTTTATTATGTCAAACACGATAAAGCTGGCCACATTTGAGCGGCGCGAGGAGATATCCATAATGAGGATGGTCGGCGCGACCAACTCGTTTATTCGTTGGCCGTTTATTTGTGAAGGGTTTATTCTGGGAACAGTGGGGTCGATGTCGTCATTCACTTTGCTGTGGGCGTTGTACAGGGTCGCGGCGGACAGGGTCATAGACTTTGAAATGGGTCTTATCACACTGATATCTTTTTCAAATGTTTCATGGGCGATGTTCATCCTTTTTGCAGCCATAGGGGTCGGGGTCGGAGTCGGGGGCAGCGGAATGGCACTGAACAAGTACTTGAAAGTGTAATTTACAAATGAGGTGAGATTTATCTATGAATAAGCGTTTAGTCAGGGTCATTGCTATAGTTCTCGCTTTGATTATTGCGGGTTCCGTCGTTTTTAGTATTCTCAGCACACTTTCCGCAGGCGCAAGCGTTACGCAGTCACAGATCGACAAGTTGAGGGAAGAGAGAAGGGAGATACAGAGGAGAAGGCAGGAAGTCCAGTCGCGGATAAATGCTATTGAGTTTGAAAAACTGACGGAAATAGCAAAAAAGCAAGTTTTAGATGATCGGATCATATACACAGGATATGAAATTGAAAACATAAGCGAAATGATCGAGGATTACGCACTGCTTATCGAAGAAAAGGAAGTCGAAGTCGTTGTAGCGAGGGAAAATGAACAAACTCACTTGCTTACATACAAGGGGCGGGTGCGCAGTATGGAAGAAAACGGTGTTATCTCATACCTTGAGATACTGTTTAACTCCAGTAGTTTTTCGGATTTGCTCGCACGTATCGATTTTGTAGGGGATATAATGAAAGCTGACGAGGCTATGTATTATAACCTTGTCGCCGCCCGCAGCGCGACCGAAGCCGCAGTGAGGGCTCTCGAGCTTGCCAAAGAAGAAATGGAAGAGGAAAAGGCAGAGCTTGAGGCAAAGGAGGCCGAGCTTCTGATCCTGATCGATGAAGCGAGCGCTATTATAGAAAAGCTTAACGCGGATATAGATACGGAAAGCCAGTTGCATCGTCAGATGGCCGAAGAAGAGGAGCGGGTCCAGAGGCAAATAGCGGAAAGCGTTGAACAGTTGAGAAGACAGGAAGCTGCCGCGCGTCAAAGAAGTGTCACCGGAACCGGAAGGTATATTTGGCCTGTTCCGTCGAGTTCAAATGTTACAAGCACGTTCGGAACGAGGATGCATCCGGTACATAAAGTCATGAGACAGCATAATGGGATCGACATCGGGGCAAGGCACGGCGCAAATGTAATAGCAGCGGACAAAGGGACGGTCGTAACCTCGACATACAACTCGTCGTACGGGCATTACATTGTTATCAGCCACGGAAGCGGAGCGACAACGCTCTATGCGCACTTGAGTTCGCGCAGAGTGAGTGAAGGTCAGGCGGTCGAACAAGGTCAGGTGATCGGACTCATCGGTTCGACAGGAGTGTCTACGGGACCGCATCTGCATTTTGAGATCTCCGTCAATGGTGTCAGACAAGACCCGCAGAAGCATTACAGATAATGAACCTTATTATGAAAAAAAGGATAACGTTGAAACTTGCTTTAACGCTGATGCTGATCGCATCAGCGTTAACATGTTTGATAATCATGCTGACTATCTGGCTGAGGCTTGGAGTATTCAGCGGCAGATTTATGTATGTCCGGCAATATGCCGCACTGATCGGTGTGATAGATAAACACTTTATCGGTCAGGCCGACTTTGACGATATACACACCTCCGCTATGCGCTCGGCAGTCAGGGCGCTGGATGACAGATGGTCGTATTATATGACCCCGGATGAGCTTGTGAGTTATCAAACAAGGACTGGCAACAGATTTACCGGTATCGGTGTTGGAATAGAAATAGATGAGGCAACAGGCGGCATGAGAGTGTATTTCGTCTATCGCGGCTCAGAGGCTGAAACTGCCGGACTCGTTGCAGGCGACATAATAATAGGCATTGATGGGGTAGATGTTACCGGCTATGAGATAGATATGGTGCGCGATCTTTTACAGCGTCCTATAGGCAGTATAGCGGAAATAAGTGTATTACGCGCAGACGGGACTGTCGATACTATCCCGGTTGTCTACGGAACGGTATTTATCGACCCTGTTTCATATGAAATGATCGACGAAAACATAGGTTACATAGCATTATCAAATTTCAACTACGGCACGGCGAACAGCTTTATTAATGCATTGGATCATTTGATGCGGCGAGGTGCGCTGTCTTTTGTCTTTGACGTCCGCAGTAACGGCGGCGGAACGGTGGCGGAGATGACAAAAATACTTGATCATTTGCTGCCTGAGGGCGAGATATTCATTGCTGTAGACAGGAGCGGTGAAGAGCATGTGATTTACTCCGCCGGTCCGGGACAGGTCGATTTATCCGCCGTTGTCCTGGTTGATCGCGGTTCATTCAGTGCTGCGGAGTATTTTGCCGCCCTGCTTTGTGAATATGGTTATGCAGATATCATCGGTGAGCAAACTTCCGGAAAAAGCCGTTCACAGCAAGTATTTAGGCTGCCCGGTGGCGGCGCGGCCAACATATCGTCGGCGCAGTATCTCACTAAGAATAGAGTCAGCCTCTTTGATGCCGGAGGATTGACGCCGAATCATATTATACCTCTCACCGACTATGAGTACGCGCTGGTTGCAGCCGGAAATCTGGAAAAGAGTGCCGATCCGCAGTTAAATAAGGCCATTGCCCTATTGACAAAGCAATAAAACTTGTCTATAATACATCGAATCCCATGTCTTGTCGTTGGGCTTTTTGTTTGATATTCCATTATTATTATATTTATAAAGGATTGGACTGACATGCTTAAAGAAGCAAGATTCAAAATGAGCAGAGAGCGTCTTTAGGAGTTGAAAGCTGAGCTTTTTTACCTTCAAACCGTTCGAGAAAAAGAGGTCGCACAGCAGATTAAGGAAGCGCGTTCGTATGGTGACCTTACGGAAAACAGCGAGTACGACGAGGCTAAGACCGAACAGGGCAAACTCTATTCAAAAATCGCGGAGATAAAAAATCTCATCGAAAATGCTGAGATAGTTCAGGCCTCTGTTAAGACGGACAGTGTAGGCATAGGCAGCAAGGTGACTGTCCGCGACCTTGAGTTCGACTCGCAGGATACGTACGAAATCGTCGGGTCACAGGAAGCAGCCCCGGCAATGAGCAGGATATCCGACGACTCCCCGTTCGGGAAAGCATTGATGGATCGAAAAAAGGGAGATGTAGTAGAAGTTGACGCGCCTGCAGGGATACTTAAGTTTGAGATACTTAATATCGAATAGGGGAGCACTTCTTTAATGCATAATGCATAATGCATAATTGATTTGGAATTCGGAATGCGGAATGCGGAATTGGGGGACGAAGTGAGCGACGTTATTGTACGGGATTTGGCGGAAGATGAGGAATTGTCTGAGATATTGCAGATACGTAGAGACAAGTTGAGGGGCCTTCAGGATGAGGGGCGCGACCCGTTTGAGATTTCAAAGTTTAATCGCACTGCATTCACATCAGAAGTACGTGAGAGTTTTGAAGCTTTGGAGAATAAAGACGTTGTTTTAGCGGGGCGCATAATGGCAAAGCGTGAAATGGGCAAAGCGATTTTTGTTGATATTGTGGATGACAAGGGCCGCTTGCAGCTCTATATCAGGAAAGACGACGTAGGCGAACAAGGCTTCAACGATGTCAAAAAGGGCGATATAGGCGATATTATCGGCGTTTCGGGATTTGTGTTCAAGACGCGCATGGGCGAGATTTCCGTACATTGCAAAACGATATCTCTGCTCGCTAAGTCACTGCGCCCGCTTCCGGAAAAGTATCACGGTCTGACAAATCAGGAACTTAAATATCGTAGGCGATATTTAGACCTGATAATGAATCCGGAAACGCGCAGGACATTCGAGCTCAGGAGCGCGTTTATTAAACATATACGGTCATTTCTGGACGATCGCGGATACATGGAGGTTGAGACGCCGGTGCTTAACACCGTGTCCGGCGGAGCTGCGGCAAGGCCGTTTATAACACACCATAACACGCTGGGGCTTGACATGTACCTTCGTATAGCAACAGAACTCCATTTGAAGAGACTTACCGTCGGAGGAATTGAACGTGTCTACGAGATCGGGCGGATATTCCGTAATGAGGGCATCAGCACAAAGCATAACCCGGAGTTCACGACCGTTGAGTTATATGAAGCGTACGCCGACTACAACGACATGATGGATTTGGTTGAAGAACTTTTATCTTCGGCGGCGTTGAAGCTGCTGGGCGCGTACCAACTTGAGTGGCAGGGGACGTCGCTTGACTTGTCGCCTGGATGGCCCCGTGTTACTATGGCGGGCGCTGTTAAAGAATATACCGGTATTGATTTTATGTCGCTAAAGAGCACGGAGGATGCGGTTGCGGCTGCCGCCGGAGCAGGCGTAAAGTTACAGGAAGGCAAGGAAGCATCCTGGGGCGAACTGTTGTATGAGGTATTTGACCAACATGTCGAGGACAAGCTTATTCAGCCTGTTTTTATTACGGATCACCCCGTGGAAGTTTCTCCGCTTGCAAAGAGAAAAACATCTGACCCGAGGCTTACCGATCGTTTTGAGCTTTTTATTTGCAGTAATGAGATGGCTAACGCTTTCAGTGAGCTTAACGACCCGATAGACCAAAATCAGCGTTTTCAGCGTCAGGCCGCTCTGAGGAAAGCCGGTGACGAAGAAGCATCCATGATGGACGAAGATTTTATAAACGCACTGGAGTACGGCATGCCGCCGACAGGAGGCATGGGTATAGGAGTTGACCGCTGTGTGATGATGCTTACGAACAACTCATCCATTAGAGACGTACTGTTTTTCCCAACAATGAAACCGAACCCGGACAAGCCGGAATTGACAATTGAGAATGGATAATGGAAAATTGCGAGGTTGGGATCTGCCATGGAGAAAATATCGAGCAGGAAAAACCAATTGGCGATCCACATTAAAAAACTCGGCGCGAGCAGAAGCTACAGAGAATCAAACGGAGAGTTTCTCTGCGACGGGTCGAAACTGCTTTATGATGCCGTTAATTGTGGCGCTGAAATAACAACCGTCTTGAGCGCGTCGAGCGTGCCTTTTCCACTGCCGCCGGAAACGCGCTTGGTTTATGCGTCAAAGGATCTTATAAACTCGGTCTCACCGCTCTTAAACGCTCAAGACATCGTGTTTGTTTGTAAAAAACCATCATTTACTTGTTTTGAATATAACTCCGGAACTTATATACTATTAGACTATATGCAGGATCCCGGAAATGTAGGATCGGTCATCCGAAGCGCAAACGCGCTGGGTATAAGCGGTGTTATACTGACAGGCAGTTGCGCAGATCCGTATAATCCAAAGACTATACGCGCCTCCATGGGGGCGATTTTCAGACAAAAGATCGTATGTATGGGCATTGCCGGGCTTAAAGAACTTAAGGAGAACGGTATCAGGTTTATAGGCGCCGCTTTGGATGAAGGATGCCGCGATGTTCGTGATGTAAACCTCAAAGGCTCAATAATAGCGATCGGAAGTGAAGGACGCGGATTGTCCGCCGAGGTACTCGACTTATGTGATGAAAAAGTCACTATCCCTATTATTCCGGAATGCGAATCGCTGAATGCCGCTGTCTCCGCTGCGATCATAATGTGGGAAAGCGTGAGACGGCAGTCAGCTATTCACAATGTGGGTTAGGCTCGGGAAGCTAAATAGACGCGGGGGGACAAAGTATTGCTGAAGTATTGGGTTTGGGTATCGTCGGTGGGCGGCGTCGGCTCTGTGACGGCTGCCAGACTTATTGAGCATTTCGGCTCGCCGGAAAAAGTTTTTTTTGCAGATCCGGAAGAATGCAGACATGTTAAAGGGGTCAGACAAGCAGATATAGCACATTTAAGGCGCAAAAGTACGGAGGAAGCCGGCAGGATAATAGATTCATGCGCTGATATCGGCTGCCGAGTGCTGACACTTCAGGACGCCGAGTATCCGGACAGGCTCAGGAATACCTATGATCCTCCGATAGTGCTGTACGTACGCGGAACACTGCCGCTTATTGACGAAAAGCCGGCCGTTGCGGTAGTTGGCACGCGTGATTGTACGCCATATGGGCTGAGCACTGCGGGTGATGTCGGCTATAGGCTTGCCCGACGCGGTCTGATTGTTGTTACCGGGTTAGCCCGAGGTGTAGATACAGCCGCTGCAAAAGGGGCGCTAAAGGGAGGCGGACGCGTTGTCGGGATCATAGGTTCGGGGCAGGACGTTGTATATCCGCCGGAGAACAAAGAACTCTTTGACGAAGTCGTACGTAACGGAGCAATCATTAGCGAGTACCCACCGGGGACGCAGGCCCTTCCTTCGCATTTTCCGGCTCGCAACAGGATAATAAGCGGTCTGTCTCTCGGCGTGGCAGTGCTTGAAGCCCCAAAGAAAAGCGGTGCGCTGATAACGGCCGCAAGAGCGCTGGAACAGGGCAGGGATGTTTTTGCTATGCCGGGCAATGTAGACTCAAAAAGCTGTTTGGGTTCAAACTTACTTCTGCGGGAGGGCGCGATACCGATTTTGTCCGGCGATGACATAGCAAGCGAATATGAAGAAATGTTCCCCGACGCTATACTGCCGGATGAAAAAATGATTCCAGCCGGCGCTAAAAGCACTGAAATGACCGGTGAAAAACTTTCGATCAGGGTCGTGGACAGGCGCGATAGCGGCAAAAAAGAGATTGACAACAAACAGCAGGTGGAATATATTGACTTAGATAAAGTCCTGAGCGGATTGTCAGGTGATGAAAAAGCCGTAGCGAAGACGATAGGACACTCTGCGCTGCATGTCGATGAGATCGTTTTGAACGCAGGGCTGAAAGCTGCGCAAGTTCAAACCGCACTGACCATGCTTGAGATCAAGGGTTATGCGGTCCGTAACGGCGGAGTGTGGCGAATGCAGAATGCAGAATGCAGAATGCAGAATTAACCCAGGACTGCTGCAAGCGGCAGCGTAGAATTAGTATTTTTGCGAGGTTTATAAATGTCTAAAGAAAGCAATCTGGTGATTGTAGAATCTCCGGCAAAAGCAAAAACTATCGGAAAGTATCTCGGACCCGGTTATAAGGTGACGGCTTCTATGGGACATCTGCGCGATTTACCCAAAAGTACGCTTGGGGTGGATATTGAAAACGGATTTATTCCGTCTTATCAACCGGTCAAGGGAAGAGAGAGTACCATTAAGGAGTTAAAGGCCGCCGCAAAAAACAGTTCAAAGGTTTATCTGGCTACCGACCCCGACAGGGAAGGAGAGGCCATTTCGTGGCATCTTAAAGAGCTTTTGGGACTGCCGGATGATATCACGTTCAGGGTCTCATTCAATGAGATCACTAAGAATGTAGTAAAAGACAGTCTGAATAAGCCGCGTTCGATAGATATAGACCTTGTAAACGCGCAGCAGGCAAGGCGTATTTTGGATCGTATCGTTGGATATAAGCTAAGTCCTTTATTATGGAAAAAAATAAGACGCGGGCTTTCGGCAGGACGTGTTCAATCGGTAGCTACAAGGATGGTGGCGGACAGAGAGAACGAAATAAGGGACTTTAACCCCGAGGAGTACTGGCTCCTTAATGTAGATTTGGAGCCCGACGGAAGACCGGGACTGTTTACCGCAGCATTTCACGGAAGTGAAAAGAAGAAGATGGAACTGACCTGTGCGGATGAAGTCAAATCAGTCGTTGACGCGATTAGAAATGCGCCATTTTTTGTGCGTTCGATCAAGCGTAGCGATAAAAAACGTTCCGCTTCTCCGCCGTTTATCACTTCAACGCTCCAACAGGAGGCTTCGCGCAGACTTGGTATGACGCCCAGGCGCGCAATGTCAATTGCGCAGCAGCTTTATGAAGGCGTCGATATTGACGTTGAGGGTACGGTAGGACTGATAACATATATGAGAACCGATTCCCTCCGCATATCCGACGAAGCAAAACGAGAAGCAAAAAACTATATTACAGGGCATTACGGAGCAGACTATTATCCTGACGCCCCGAATCGTTATAAATCTAAAAGCAGTGCGCAGGACGCACATGAAGCGATACGTCCTACCAGCGTGTTCATCACTCCGGATAAAATTAAAAACGATGTTACTAACGATCAGTTCAGGCTTTATCGTTTGATTTGGAGCCGTTTTATTGCAAGCCAGATGGCTGCCGCGATTTATGACAGCGTGAGCGTTGATGTTATTTCAGCGGGTTACGTTTTCAGGGCCAGTCATTCGGCAGTTAAGTTCCCCGGTTTTACCGCAGTCTACGAGGAGGGCCATGACGAAGAAAAAGAAGAAAAGCAGTCGCCTCTGCCGGAACTGAAAGAAGGAGACCCGCTCAAGCTAAGTAACATAAAAGAAGAACAGAAGTTCACACAACCGCCGCCAAGGTACACCGAGGCCACTTTGATACGGACAATGGAGGAGACCGGCGTTGGTCGTCCGAGCACTTATGCCCCGACGATTTCCACTATCATAGATCGCGATTACGTGATCAAAGAAGGAAAGTTCCTTCGTCCGACGCCTCTCGGCGAGGTCGTGACCGGTTTTATGAAAGATCGTTTCGGTGATATTGTTGATCTGCAGTTTACGGCGCGCATGGAAGAGTCGCTTGACTGTATCGAAAAAGGTAAAGACGATTGGAAAACTGTTCTTAACACTTTTTACGGCAGTCTGAAAGAATCTCTGGACAATGCTGAGACCGCTCTGGAAGGTGAACGGATCAGAGTGCCGGACGAAGTATCAGACGAGATTTGTGATGTATGCGGAAAGCAGCTCGTGGTGAAGTCAGGGCGTTTCGGCAGATTTCTTGCCTGTCCGGGATATCCGGAATGCAGCTTCACAAAGCCTATAGTTGTTGAGATGCCCGGAAAATGTCCAAAATGCGGTATGCGAATATTAAAAAGAACATCAAAGAACGGTTACACTTATTATGCCTGCGAAAAGGTTAAAGATTGTGGTTTTATGACGTGGGATGTGCCGGTTGCAGATAACTGCTCTCTGTGCGCTCAGACATTGTTTAAGAGTTCCGGCAGAGGGTTTAAAAAACCTTTTTGTATAAACGAAAACTGTAAGAACTTCTTGCCGGAAGACAAACGCGGGTATAAGAAAAAAACAGAGAACTCCGAAGTGAAAGATAAGCCGGCAAAGAAGTCTGCATCAACGAAAACGGCCGCAAAGAAGACAAGCACATCGAAAAAAACAAAATGAGTGTTAATGTGGTTGGGGCAGGACTTGCGGGCTGTGAAGCCGCTTGGCAGCTTGCAAATAGAAATATCTCCGTTAATCTCTATGAGATGAAACCTCAAAAAATGTCGGCTGCGCACGTATCAACCGACTTTGCCGAACTTGTCTGCTCAAACTCTCTGAGGAGCAACGAGTTGACAAACGCGGCGGGACTCTTAAAGGAAGAAATGCGCAGACTGGGAAGCATAATAATGATGTGCGCCGATGAGACCCGTGTACCTGCGGGCAGCGCACTGGCTGTGGACAGACAGCGTTTCTCCTCGATGATAACAAAAAAACTTAAGGAGCATTTGTATATAAATGTCATAGAGCGCGAGGTAACAGAGATTCCGGAAGGCAGAGTGATAATCGCTACCGGTCCGCTTACCTCCGACGCGCTTGCAGCCGTGATAGCGGCGCTGCTCCCGAGAGAGAGTTTGCTCAGCTTCTTTGATTCTGCAGCGCCGATCGTAACATTTGAGAGCGTTGATATGCAAAACGCGTATTATGCTTCGCGGTATGACAAGGGTGACGCCGATTATATCAACTGTCCGCTGAGCCGTGAGGGGTATAAAGCGTTTTACGATGAACTTGTTATGGCTAAGGAGGTGCCGGTTCACGACTTTGAGGAGCATTTGGTGTTCGAAGGCTGTATGCCTATCGAGGTAATGGCGAGGCGAGGCGTAGACACGATGCGTTACGGACCGCTCAAACCTGTCGGACTGCGTGACCCAAAGACAGGGAAGGAGCCGTATGCTGTCGTTCAACTCAGAAAGGATAACATCGAGGGAACTTTGTATAATCTCGTCGGTTTTCAGACACATTTGAAGTTTTCGGAGCAAAAGCGTGTTTTTTCAATGATACCGGCACTGCACGAGGCCGATTTTGTGCGATTTGGAGTTATGCATCGAAACACATATCTGGACTCACCGCAAATACTCGACAGATATAACCGCTTGAGGACCGATCCGAGAATAAGTTTTGCCGGTCAGATCACGGGTGTGGAAGGGTACATCGAGTCTGCGGCGTCAGGGATGCTCACGGGGATAGAAACGGCGCATGAACTGCTTGGTCTGCCGCCTGTAGATTTTTCGAACGATACGGCGATAGGAGCACTTGCGCTCTACACATCAGGCGGCGCCGTGTCAAAGTTTCAGCCTATGAATATTAATTTTGGTCTTATCAGACCGCTGGAAAGAAGGGTAAAAGGGAAGCGGAATAAGAATCTTGCGATTTCGGAGAGAGCGCTTTGGACAATTGACAATTTACAATGCGAGGGATAACTGATATGAAAATAATTGTTGACGCTATGGGCGGGGATAACGCGCCTGATGAGATAGTTAAAGGCGCATTTGAAGCGGTGAATAAACTTGGTCTGGATATAGTTCTGGTCGGTAAAGGAGAGGACATTCTTCGGGTGATCGACCGTATGGGTTTGAAAGAACTGCCAAAGGGGGTTGAAATCGTAAATGCTTCAGAAATTATTGATATGGAAGATGATCCCTCAAACGTTGTGCGTATCAAAAAGGATTCGTCTCTTACGGTAGCGTTGCAGTTGCTGCGCGATGGGCGAGGCGATGCATTGGTATCAGCGGGGAGTACCGGCGCATTGCTGTCGGGGGCGACACTGATAGTCAAACGCGTTCGCGGGATACGGCGAGCGGCGCTGGCGCCTTATATCCCAAATGCTTCCGGATCGGGTTTCATTCTCATAGACTGTGGCGCTAACGCTGAATGTACTCCGGAGTATCTCCTTCAGTTTGCTTTTATGGGTTCATATCATGCTGAGGATATGTTTAAAATCAAAAATCCGCGCATAGGACTACTCAATATCGGTGAAGAACCAACAAAAGGTACGCCGCTGCAGACAGAGACGTTTAAGCTTCTTGAAAAGGCAGGTCAGGACGGACACATTAATTTTGTCGGAAACATCGAGGTGCAGAAAGCGGTCAGCGGAGGGTGCGATGTACTGGTATCAGACGGATATACAGGGAATATTTTACTAAAATCATTAGAAGGCATGGCTCATCTCATTATGTCTGAGCTAAAGACGATATATAAGAATAATTGGGTAACAAAACTTTCTGCGATAATGATAAAAAAGCATATTTATCAGCTCAGGTCGAAAATGAATCCGGATACGATAGGCGGCACGATGCTGCTTGGCATATCGAAACCTGTCATTAAAGCTCATGGTTCTTCGAATGCGGCCGCCGTATACAGCGCTATCCGCAATGCCGCAGATGCGGCGGAAGCCGACGCATCTGCACGTCTCCAGGAAAATATTGCGCGGATGAAAGTCTCAGAGCAGATGTAATTATATGTAATTATATGTATATAGGTTTTTGCTTAAAAACTGTTGACAAATCATCATGTACGTTTTAATATCTCTATGACAATAGTAGACGAGGTGATCGTTGTGATTTTTGAAAGGTTGCGCGTCTTGATAGCCGAACAGTTCTCTGTCAGTGAGGAATCAATAACCATGGAGACTTCTTTTGAAGATGACTTGGGCGCTGATTCTCTTGACATTGTCGAGTTTACTATGGCGCTTGAAGGAGAGTTCGACATACAGGAGTTTGACGAGGAGACAATAGCCGAGCTTGTTACAGTTGGCGATGTTTATCGCTTTCTCTCGGCGAACTACGATTAATTTTAGCTTGGCTCATAGAGGCGGGTGAGAACCCGCCTTACATTATGGATTGGGATTATGAACGAAGTAAAATATGAACAAATTCAAAACCGGCTGGGTTATTGGTTTAATGACATTATGCTTCTCAAAGCGGCGCTGACCCACAGTTCTTATGCTAACGAGAACAAGAAAAGCGGTCTTACAAGCAATGAGAGACTTGAGTTTCTGGGAGACTCGGTACTCGGCATGACCGTAGCCAACCTTATCTACAAAGAAAACCCCAGCCTGTCGGAAGGGAAAATGACAAAACTGAGGGCGGAACTCGTCTGTGAAAGAAGTCTCGCATCACTTGCGGCGGATTTGGGGTTGGGCGAGTGTTTGCTGCTGGGGCGCGGAGAGGAAAAAGGCGGAGGGCGAAGCAGACCGTCGATTCTTGCCGATGCTGTCGAGGCGGTGCTTGCGGCAATTTATCTCGACGGGGGTTTTGATCCTGTCAACAGACTGGTATCTGAGCATTTTTCAACGCTTAATGCGCATTCGCCGCCCATATGCAGTGACTATAAGACAAGTCTTCAGGAAGTCACTCAGGAAAAAAGCGGTCGGATACTTAGTTATCATACCGTAAATGAAAGTGGGCCGGACCACATGAAATGCTTTACGGTTGAGGTCAGGCTAAACAACGTTGTTATCGGACATGGCACAGGCAGAAGCAAAAAAGAAGCTGAACAAATCGCAGCAAAAGCGGCGCTGGAAAGTAAGCTTAATTAGAAATGGGGATAGAAGCGGATTGTATTTAAAATCTCTCGAGATACAAGGCTTTAAGTCTTTTCCGGAAAAAACGCGTCTTACGTTTGAAAAACCAATAACCTGTATCGTGGGACCCAATGGCAGCGGTAAATCCAATATCTCGGACGCTGTTTTATGGGTAATGGGAGAGCAATCGTCGCGTACTTTGCGCGGCGGAAAGATGGAAGACGTCATATTTGGAGGTACGCAAAGGCGCACTCAGGTAGGATTTGCTGAGGTATCACTTGTCATCGACAACACTTCGGGACGCTTCGGGCTTGATGCTTCAGAGGTAATGATAACTAGAAGATATTACCGGTCCGGTGAGAGTGAATTTTACATAAATCGCTCGCTTGTGCGTCTTAAGGACGTGCATGAGCTGTTTATGGATACAGGACTCGGCCGAGAAGGTTACAGTATGATCGGTCAGGGTAGAATCGCCGAGATCTTATCAGCGAAGAGTAAAGACAGACGCGATATATTTGAAGAGGCGGCGGGCATATCAAGATACAGACACAGAAAAGAAGAATCGGAAAGAAAACTCCGGCAAACGGAAGAGAACCTCGTCAGGATAGGCGATATAATATCTGAGTTGGAGCTGCAAGTTAATCCGCTTCGTGAGCAGGCGGAGATCGCAAAGAGGTTTCTGCTGCTCAGAGACGAGCTTCGCGGTCTTGAAGTATCCGTGTGGCTCCGTGAACTTGACACTCTTCGTGATCGTACCGAAGAGGCTGATAAGAATCACGCAATCGCAAGGCTGACGCTGGAAAAATTCTCGCGTGAACTTGAAAGTGATTTTAAAGAGGTTGACGCCGCATCGGAAAAGATGCGTCAATGTGACGTTGACTCAGAAGCGGTGCGTGAACTAATATCCTCAGAGGAAACACGATATAACGATTTGAGCAGCGCTGCCGCAGTGTTAAGATCGCAGTTGGAAGGTAATACAGGGCAGATAGAGAGATTGGGTCAGGAGCTTCAGAGCCGGGATGAACAGCAAGACGGGGTAGGGGAGCAGATCAGCAGGCGTGAAACCAGGCTTGAGGAGATAGCGGAAGAGAGAACGTCGTTTGATAAGCAGGCCGGTCTGCTAATGAGCGAGCTGCAGAAAATTTCCGGTTCTGCGGGCAGTTTCGCAGAAGAGTTAGCAGCGGTTATAAGGCGGGAAAACGAGATACAAGACCGGCTGAGTGAAAGCAGATCCGGTTTGTCGGCTCTGGCGTCACAAGCTCAGGAGATGTATGACAGAGAAAACTCGATCAAACGGGAGATATCCGATATGGCAGATAGTCTCTCAGAACGGATAGATCAGCAGAATAAATGCATTGCCGAACTTGAGCAAATCCGGGAAGAAACGACCTCACTTGTTAATGTAGTGAGCGGTCTTACCATAAAAACGCAGAACCGGAGACAAAAATCCGAAGACGCCGGTACAAAGAAGGATCGTATATCAAACGAACTAAGAACCCTCGAGTCGAGGCGAAATCTGCTCAGTGAGATGGAAAAAGATTATCAGGGTTATTCAAAGGCGGTCAAGCTGATAATGCAGGAATCAGCGAGAGGTACTTTAAAGAACACCCATGGAACAGTTGCCGGTCTTCTGAGGACTGAGGATAAATATGCAATAGCTGTCGAAACGGCACTTGGCGGGGCTATGCAAAATATCATTGTCGGCACAGAAGAAGACGGGAAAGCCGCTATAAACTATCTTAAACGTCGCGATGGCGGCAGAGCTACATTTTTGCCGCTGTCTACTATCAGAGGCAGTGTGCTGAGTGAAAAACAGGTTGGAGGAGACCCAGGGTTTGAAGGCGTAGCGCTTGATATTGTCGATTATGATCCGATATATGCAGGCGTGTACGAGAGCCTTTTAGGGCGGGTAGTCATTGCGGACGACTTAAACAGCGCGGTTAGAATCGCAAAAAAACATGAACACAGGTTTAAAATAGTTACGCTTGACGGGCAAGTGATAAACACAGGCGGTTCTATGACCGGTGGCTCTGCCACAAGCAAGGCGGGCATCATATCACGCGCAAACGAACTAAAACAGCTTGAAGGGCTTATAACATCGCATTTTGAGCTGTTAAAACAAGCCGAGCGGGATCACAATGAATCAATACGTGAGAAAAATGCGGCGGAGTATGAGCTTAAGACTGCGCAGGACGAGCTGATCTCCGCACGCGAGAAATTAATAAGACAGGAAAGCGAGGAAAGCCTCGGTATGCAGCTTTTAAAAGCCGCAGAGGAGGCAATCGTATCTTTAGAGGGCGAACTTGAGTCCGTCAATCAGAGAATATCGCAAAACAGCGGAGAAACAGAATCGATTAGATTGAGGATAACCCAACACGAATCAGACGCTGTTTCTTTGAAAAAGGAGATAGAGGAAGCCACTCGCGGGCAGGAGTTACTGTCAATTGAACGGGAACGCGTAAATGCGGCGCTCTCGGACATACGCGCGGAGTGCGCTTCGATTGACGCGGAAAAAGACGCACTTGAGAAGGCTGTACTGGAACTTATCGAACTTAGAGACGAAATGTACGGAAATCGGGAACGTCAGCAAGAAGCTGTGGACGAGTTAAAAAACAGTAATGATAAGATACGCAGAGAAATAGTCGATAAGGAGCGCGCTTCAGAATCTGTTCAAAGCACAATAGAAGCTCAAAAGCTCCGTCTTGCCGAACTGCACGAGCAGAAACTCGAAATTGAAGCGGATCGGGTGAAACTCAACAAGGCAATTCAGGATAAGAACAAAGAGATGCTTGATTTGGAACGTGAAAGCTCACGGTTTGAGCAGAAGAAACTCGCATCGCAAATGGAAGAAAAACAGATATTGGATAACCTCTGGGACTCATATGAACTCAGCAGAAGTACCGCCGCAAACGCGGGTACACCCATCGAAAGCCTAGCGTCTGCTCAGAGAAGCATATCTGCGATCAAACGCCGGATAAGGGAACTCGGCAGTCCCAATATTGGCGCGATAGAAGAGTTCGAGCGCGTTAATACCCGTTATACGTACCTGACCTCACAGCGTGATGATGTGCAGCAGGCAAAAAAAGAACTCACAGGTATAATTGACGACATAACCGCTCATATGCGCGAGATATTTATAAAAGAGTTTGCTATCATCAACGAAAGTTTTGAAAAAACCTTTAAGGAACTGTTTGGCGGAGGCCGCGCATCGCTTGTTCTGGAAGATGCTGACGATGTTCTGGAGTGCGGGATCGATATACAGGTCCAACCGCCGGGAAAGTCTCTGAGAACGCTTACATTACTCTCGGGCGGAGAGAAGGCGTTTGTTGCTATCGCTATATACTTCTCTATACTTGCGGTTCGCCCGCCCCCGTTTGTAGTTATGGATGAGATAGAAGCGGCGCTGGACGACGCTAATGTCTTGAGATTTGCGGAACATATGCGTAGGATGTCCAATAACACGCAAATGATAGTAATCACACATAAACGGGTCACGATGGAAGAAGCAGACGTCCTTTACGGCGTCACTATGCAGGAACTCGGAGTTTCAGGTATTTTGAGGATCGATCTGGACGAAGCCGAAAAACACATTAAAGCGGGTCCCGTG
>Ga0099364_10004437_pt1 | contig 21269 bp, 19 predicted proteins | sample TergutTh196P3_FD_73070 | JGI IMG/M metagenome (GOLD analysis project Ga0099364, IMG submission 73070) | Microcerotermes parvus P3 segment gut microbial communities from Pointe-Noire, Republic of the Congo - Th196 P3 | ecosystem: Host-associated > Arthropoda: Insects > Digestive system > Gut ... | reverse complement strand
CCAAGCTCTGCAGCTTTGTCAACAGGAACCATAATTGTCATGTCGGTAACTTCAAGATAAATAATGTAGTAAGGAATCTTTGCATCCTTAAACTTTTTTTGAACTATTTCTTTAATAATACCAACACCCTGGCTTGGATAAACCACTTTTTGATCAACCACAAAAGATTTTACTTTTGGAGTTCTTGGCTTTGGCGCTGTTTGGGGTTTTGGGGCTGTTTTTAACTTAGCTGTTGTTTTAGGCTTAGAGACTGCTTTGGAAGTTCCCTGTGTTTTTACGGTTGATTTTACAGAGGCTTTAGGTTTTGATTTCGGGGCTGTTTTGGGCTTGGGCTTTGCGGCTGTCTTAGAAGCTGGTTTAACAGCAGTTTTGGGTTTGGGTTTTGCAGTTGATTTAACAGCAGGCTTAACCGCCGTTTTTGGCTTAGACACTGCTTTGGAAACTGCCCGTGGTTTCGCAGTTGTTTTTGCTTTGCTCATTAATTCATACTATCATAAAATAAAAAAAAAGTCTATATTATATTATGCCCGAAATTAGAAAACTGGAACCCGATGAAATAATTCAATTACACAGAATATGGACTATTGTTTACAACCAGCGAAAAGACTATACAAAAGAAGAAAACCAAAAAATAGATCCTTTGGGTCATCCTGCAAATTGGGCATGGGGTGTTTTTGAAGGCAAAAAACTCCTTGCCGGAATGTATGAAGTGGACTATTTAATGCGTTTTGACGGACATAGTGTTAAAATGTCCGGCATTAGCGGCGTTGGAACTCTGCCGGAAGCCCGCAAAGGCGGCCACATACGCCGTATTTTTGAAAAACTATTGCCGGAAGCTTATGAAAATGGAGTGATTTTATCCAACCTTACTCCCTTTAACCATGATTTTTACCGCAAGTTCGGTTATGAGATAGCCTGTATCAGAAAAAATATCAGTATATCTACGGGGGATTTAAGCGATATAAAATCTTACGGGCAGTTTGTACATATTCTTCCCGGAGACGATACATCGGAGCTTGCCGAAGTTCATTCCGCTTATATCAAGGATATTAATCACGGCATACACAGGGATTATTGGCCGGACAACCGTGCATGGAAAATTTTTACAAGAGAAGACCCCTGCGCCACAGGAACTTTTATTTATTTGTGGAGAGACGAAAATGGAAAGGCGCGCAGTTACATTAAATATCAGGATGCAATGGAAGACGGGGAACACAATATGTCCGTAACAGAGCTTGCCTTTACCGATAAAAAAGGCTTGTACGGCGTGCTTGGAATTACAAACGGTCTTTCCGCCCAATTTGCGAATTTCAAATGGCAGATGCCTGCATTTATCGATTCTTTCGATTTAATGAGCGACGCATGGTCAATCGAGCATGAATACAAGCCAAGAGAAATGACAAGGGTAGTAAATGTAAAAACCGCCCTTGAATTAATGCGCCGTCCTTATGCCGAGTGTGAATTCGTTATCGAAGTTGAAGATGACAGCTTTCCTGCAAACAGCGGAAAATACCTTGTGCAGACAGGACCGGGCGGTTCCAAAGTTTCAGTTACCAAAAAAAATGCCGACATTTCGTGTGATATACTCACTCTAAGCCAGCTTGTTACAGGTTACAGGTCTTTGGAAAATGCCATATATTCGCGGCAGGAAGGATTGGAAGTAAACAGTAATGTTGATGTTTTAAAAAGGGTATTCACCGAAAGACCTCAGCATATTACGGAATATTTTTAGATCAAGGAGCAATAAGCAATGAAAGAAACAATATCTGTTATACCCAAGCCTGTTTCCATTAACTATACCGATGGATTTTTTAAGGCCAGCCAGATACCGCAGGTTATTACCCATAACTCAAAAACAAATAAAGATGAAGAATACAAACTCATTATCGCACAGGATAAAATTACAATAGAAGCAGGATCCCCTGCAGGAATTTTTCACGGGCAGCAAACATTCAGGCAGCTTGTGCTTTCCGAATTTAAAGACGGACAGCTTGTCCTGCCCTGTGCGGAAATTACGGATTATCCCCGTTTTTCATGGCGCGGCTTTATGCTGGATTGTTCGCGGTATTTTTATTCTGTCGAATTTATTAAAGACTTGATTGATGTCCTTTCCCTTCACCATATAAACCGCTTCCATTGGCATTTAACAGATGATCAAGGCTGGAGATTTCCCGCTGCAGAATACCCATTACTTGCGGATATTGGCTCACGCAGAATAAACAACAGGCTTCGCGGAAAAACTTTTTACAGCGACGGTTTTTACACGGAAAACGATATTCGCGAAATTGTAGATTTTGCCGCACAGAGGCACATTGAAGTTATCCCCGAAGTTGATCTTCCCGGACACGCAAGCGCAATTCTTGCCGCTTATCCCGAACTCGGCTGTACGGGCGGCCCTTACCGCGTAGAAGACCGTTTTGGCATTTTTGAAGATGTTTTATGCGCGGGAAATGACAAAATCCTTGATTTGTTCGCCGCTATTTTTGATTCGCTTGTAAAACTTTTCCCTTCCAAATGGGTGCATATTGGCGGCGACGAAGTTTTGTTTAATCGCTGGGAAGAATGTCCAAAATGCCAAAAAAGACTTGCGGAACTTGGCTTAAACAAAACGCCGGAACTGCAAAGCTGGATAACTCAAAAGCTTGTTCAAATACTTTCCAAACATGGCAAAATTGCCATTGGCTGGGATGAAATAATAGATGCGTCAGATAAATTTCCCCTTCCCAAAGAAGCGGTTGTAATGTCATGGCGGGGAGCCGCAGGCGGAATAAAGGCAGGCAATCTTGGACATCAGGTAATAATGACACCTAACACAGAGGGCTGTTATTTGGATTATAAACACATTGATACCAAAGAAGAACCCGGGCAATTATTTGAAGGAGCGGCTTCTGTTTATAAAACATATTCAATGGAGCCTGCGGTCATGGAAATGAAAAACCAAAACCTTATTCTTGGCGGGCAGTGCAATTTATGGTCTGAACTTATTTATGCCGGAAAAATTGCGGAATATATGATTTTCCCCCGTATATGTGCGTTAGCCGAAGCGGTATGGACGCCAAAAGAGGGCAAAGATTTTGAGGATTTTTCCCACAGGCTGGAAGTTCATAAAAAAAGACTGGACACCCTTGAGATTAACTACTATCGGGGCAGACTAAAATAAGGGCATTTTTAAAAAGCTAGATCGTATAACCGTTGTAACATTACTCTTAGTTTTACCGCGTATTGCCTGTCCGCCGCCCATGTGCCTGCAAGCCCGTCAATCGTGGGGCTGGAACCCAATCGCACAAATCTGCGGCGCGGATTTACCAATTCCTGATTAAGGTCGTCAGTTGAGGCATAAGCCTTTAAGTGCTGAACATGGGCACGGACTCCTGTTCGCAAGTCCGGGAAATACAAGCCTTTATCGGGAGTGCCGTCAGGACCGGGAAGCCCTGTCGCTCCAAGACCCGCAAAATTATTTTGGTCGGGAGTTACTAAATTGCCAAACCCCAAAAAGCCCGTTTCCAGGCACATCTGAGCAAAAGCAACATCGTGGTTTACCCCTTCAAACGAAGCTTCTTCTATATAAAGGCGGGCAAATTGAAGGGCAAAACTCATTTGCAGACGGGGATTGTTCTGCGTAAGAAAAAGAGCCATTTTATCGGCACTAACCTGCCCTTCCCCCATAATATGTGTCGGAGGCTCAGGTTTTTTCCCCGTTTCTGCCGTTTTTAAACTGGCGCAGGAAGCAAATGTCATTAAAAACAATGTCACTGAAACGAGCAATATAGAACATAAATGTTTAATCATATTGAATTATCGGTTTTTTTTGATGTATAGAAAACAGGTAATCATTAAAAAAAACGAGTAACAGCATCAATATTCGGCTTACATAATAACGCCATTATTAATCTGTCCAAGCCCATTGCAGCGCCTGAGCATTTGGGAAAAGCATGAAACATTTCCCAGTAATTGTGATCAACCTTATGTTTTACAAGCGCGTGTTTTTCTTTTTTTGCTTCTTCGTTTATAAAAAACTCTTTTACTTTTTGCGGATCTGTTTCTTCTGAAAAACAATTTGCAAGCTCTATTCCGTTCCAATATAACTCCCACCGTTCTACTGTCCTGCCGTCTTGCGATTTTTTTGCCAAACATGGTACAAAAGCAGGATAATCCAAAAGAGCGACGGGCTTTTCCATTTTTAGGTTCGGCTCTACAGCATGAATAAAGATTAGATCGTAGAGAACGGGAACTCCCAATCCCGGCGCGGGATCAAGACCCAACCTTCGTGCCTGTGCTTCCATTTCTCCGGGTTTTTCCGCTGCAGCGAATAAATCGAACCCCGCAAATTTTTCAAACGCCTGGGCAGCTGTGATTTTTTCAAAAGGAGAAATACCGTTAAGAAAAGCAAACATCTCTTCTGTCAGAGCAAGCGAATCCAAATAGTCCGCGTTCATTGTGTAATATTCCAGCATGGCAAACTCTGAATTATGCAAATGCCCTGTGGATTCCCCATTACGGAAACATTTGCAAATTTGGTAAACATTTTCTTTATACCGGGCAATTATTTTTTTCATATATATTTCCGGTGAAGGAATTAACCATAAAGGTTTACTCTTTTCCTTACTGCCATGCGGATATAGACGGGTCGTCTCAAAAACTTCCAAACAGGATTCAGGAATTAAATCGGAAGAAAGCAATGGAGTATCAACGGATAAATAATTTTTACTGTCAAAAAAATCACGGACTTTTTTTATAATTTGGGCTCTTTGCCTTAGTGTTTCAAAATCCATTGTTAATCTGCTTTTGGCTTTACATCCGACAAACCTGAAATATCAAAATTAATTGTAAAGGGTCTAAGATGACGAGGCATGGACAGCCTTACCTGCGCATTGCCTTTAAAGCGGTATTGAACACGGCGCATATTTATAACATCATCCAAAAGACTGCGGTTCATGTTAATAAAATTCATGGAGAAACGAAATCTAGTTTCGGAAAATCCTTCCGCCGGAACAAGAATTGTATTTTCTGCCGTGCCTTCTGCCCACAACATTCCATTGCCATACAACTCATAATTTATAGATGACAGCTCCGCGTTAAAATTGTTTGGATTATCAATTTTTAGAACAGCCTCAAACTGAGTATTTACCAAATCCGCCTGTATAATGTATATTGATACAATTTCAAATTCAAGATCAATAATTCCTAAATCTTCCGCTGTTTGCTGAGATTTACAAGATAATAAAATTATCGATATAAAAATAAAAAATATAAATCTATTCGAGTTAAGTTTATTCATACGATACCTCGCTGTAATAAACGGTATTATTTTCTGCCCCAACAGCACTTATCATATTTTCAGAAGAAAGACACGATTGAGTCTTATCTAAAAGACCTGAATCAAAAAGACTTACCACAAGAGCTCCGCCGCAGGCGTTTAACCGTCCGTCTAAAATAGCAGAGGCAAGGGAAACAGCGTCTTTCTTTATAAAAAGCTGAAGACATTGCCGCGCTAATTGACGCGCTTTACCCTTGTCATTATCAGAAGAAAGGTTACTGCTGACTATTATCAATGTTTCATCAAGCGAATGGCTAAAAACGGTTTTTAAAGCCTGTGAAAGATCGTAAATATAACCTGCTCCGGGCTGACCCATCAATATAGGCACAATAGAAGCATGAGGAAAACAATATTTTACAAAAGGAAGAAGGATTTCGATAGAATGTTCCCCAAGATGGGGTATATCGTTAATTTCAAAATGATTGCTGATAAACAGTAATTCCTCGGTCGCATCCTGGTCAACAGGGATATTGCCCAATGGGGTGCTAAAATAGTGGGAATTTGATAAAAATAACCCTTTCTCCCGTTTATCGTGAATGGGACCAAGAATTACCACTCTTTTTATGTTTTCTGACCTGCCCATTGCGGCATAGAATGCGCTTGCCGCCAGTTCACCGGAGTATGCCCATGCGCCATGAGGAGCGATTATAGCTTTAGCGTACCCGCCCCTGCCCTCTTCAATACCAAGGGATTGGATATATTCAAGCATTTCTTTTCTGTCTTCCGGATAAAACATCCCGGCACCAACCGGATTACGGATTCGCCGTCTCTTGGCAAGTTTTGCGTCCATATTATAAGTTTAATTCCTGCAAGTGTCAGATTCAAGGAAAAATGCAAAAAAATATAAAATAATTATCCCACCCTTAGCCCTTCAAGAACTCGCAGCCGTTCTTCATCCAGTTTTATATGCAGATTTTTCTCCTGAGTAGGTATTACCAGCCCCTTGGGAGCTTTTCCTTTAGGACCGTTTTTTGCGCGGCGCAAGTATTTAACCTGAGTATAAAAGAGGTCGCCCTCGGCATTATTTCTGCCTTTTGAGTAAAAAATAGCCAAATTTCCGGCATCGAGCAGAATGTCCAAGGGAACTGTTTTGCCGGACCGCTGCTTTATAAACACATAGGAGCCGTGGTAATCCCGCGCATGGAGCCAAAGATCGTTACCCCTTACATGGCGGCGAAGAAGCTCGTCATTTTCAGAAGCATCCCTGCCTACAAGTATCTGCCAGTCTCCGTGCTTAAAGGTTAACCCGGGGCGGTCTTTTTCTTTTTTTGAAATTAACGATGACAAAGAAGCGGTTTTAGCCGTATTTCGCGCAGAAACCAGTTTTGCCAATACAAGGGGGTTTTCTTCGGCCAGCAGTTTTTGGAGTTTTTCGGCAACTTCCTGCAGTTCCTTTTCACCTGCTGCAATTTCCCTGTGCAAATCGGCAAGTCCGTTTTTTGCTTTTCTATATTGATCGTAGTACATTGCCGCTATTTTTGCAGGCGGAGTTATTTTTCCTTCTTTGTCTATTTTTAAATCGATGTTTATTTTCCTGCCGTTCAACTCTGTTTTCAGCCATTTATCATCGGGTTTTATAAGAGCTATATTTGATAAAATTAGATCACCGTATTCTTTTAATTGCTCCGCACTTTCAAACAAAGCAGCCTTTTCGCGCAGCCTGTCCAGTGCCGCGCTTATTCTGTCTATACTGCCCTCAAAAATTCGTTTTGCCTGTTCTTTTAACGCTTCCAGCGAAAGAACGCCGCCTTGTTCCGCATAAAAATCATCAATTTTTTTATTAAATGTTTCATCGCCGGGAATATCCCGTACAAAATATTCCCGTTTTGACGGAACAGTGTCTTCCGGAACATAAATCCCGCCTGTAATTTCGCCTCGTTTTGGCTGACGGCGCATAGCGTCTAAAATACTGCCATTTTCATCGGTAATAATAAAATTAGCGGCATTAGACCACAACCTTATATAAAGATTGTAATTAAATTCGCCTCGTTTTACTTTAAGATACACAATACGATTGTCTCCAATCTGTTTAGCTTCGATGATATAACCATTTACAATTCTAGAGTTTATAAACTGGGCAAATCTTAAAGGTTTATCGCTCTTTGGAAATGCTTTGAAGGTTTCATTAAGCCTGCACGCCCCTGAGCATAAGGAAATTAACAAATTTTTTGATTCGCCTTTTTTGTGCAGCCGCAGAATTATTACATCAAAGGCACTTTGAACAACGCCTTGTATCTGAGCACCTTCAAGCTTAAGTTCCTGCATAATTAGGTTGATTTCTTTCCAGTTTAAGGACATGAAGGTATTATAGCATATTTTTTAGTTTTGGGGATTATTTACTACCTGCCCTTACCAGTCTGTCATTAATAGCAGCACCCAATCCTTCTTGCGGAGCAAGTTGGGCAAAAATATGCCGAACGCCAAGAGAATCCAGTTTGTGTAGAATTTCAAACAAACCTGCGGCAGCTTCGGGTACATTGCCCAATGGAGACAAAACTTTTATATTTAAAGTCATTTTGCGTGTAAAGCAAGCGCCCTGTTCAAACTTTTCTTTGCTTGCATTATCAAAAAAAAGATAGGCTGAGTTTTCTTCATACGGTAAATTAGAAAGCTCTTCCTTTGCAAAAACTGTAAGCGGCGTTCTAGGTGCATAATGGCTCTTTAACTGCCCCGGCGAAACAAAGCCCGCTGTGTTGTTGTCCTCTGTTCCTTGCCCGCTTACTTTAACAATTTTCTCTATCTCCTCTTTTGGCACTCCCCCGTGACGAAGCAATCTAACTTCTCCTTTAGATAAATCCAACACAGTTGACTCTACCCCGACTAAAGCTGCTCCTCCGTCAAGTATAATATCAACTTTATCTCCTAGACCGTCTTTTACATGCTGTGCTGTTGTAGGACTTAACGCGCCAAAAGGATTTGCGCTTGGAGCGGCAACCGCTCCTCCTGCCAATTCAATCAACTTCCGTGCCGATTCATTTGCGGGAAGCCGTATAGCCGCTGTATGTAATCCAGCTGTCGCAATACCGGGAATTTTATCGCTCTTTGGCAGAACAAAAGAAAGCGGACCGGGCCAAAAACAATCTATTAATTTAAAAAGTTTCCGCTTTGTATCTTCGCTTAACTGTGAAAAATCCGCCGCTTTTCCAAGAGTATCAATATTATCAATATGAATTATTAATGGATCAAAATATGGGCGGCATTTTGCTTCAAATATTTTTACAATGGCATCGGCGTTAAAAGCATCCGCCCCCAATCCATAAACGGTTTCCGTAGGAAAGGCAACAATGCCGCCGTTACGCAAAACTTGAGCCGCTTTTGCCAAAGATTCTTCTGAAACAGAAAGGAATTCCATGTATTATTCAATTCGCCAACGGCCTTCTACAAGAGTGTATCTTCCCGGGCGATTCCCGTTACTTGCATAATAGGCATCAAAATTATTTGCGGTTGTGTGCAAAATATTGCCGCTGGTATCGGTATAAACAATATTGCCCCGAATTCTGCCGTCCTGAACACGGGCATCAAATGCGCGCCTGCCAAGATTTTGCAATGATGCAGGAATTGTAACGCTTGTTAAATTGTTGTTGTAAAAAGCGCCGTCTCTTATGGTAGTCACATTATTCCCAATCACAATACTGGAAAGCCTGTTGCCGGAAAAAGCGCCTTCGCCTATCAGAGTAAGGCTTGCGGGAAGTTCAATCGATCTAAGCTGATTATCAAAAAAGGCATAATCATCTATGATGGTTACCGTATTAGGCAGTTCTATTGAATCAATTTTATTTTCTGAGAACGCACCTTTGCCAATTGTTACAACGCTTGAGCCAAGAGTAACATTTGTAAGCCTGTTGCCGGTAAATGCTCCCCTGCCAATACTGGTAACATTGTTCCCGATAATGACAGTTGTTAGGCGGTTGAACGAAAAAGCGCCATCGCCTATTATGGTTACGGAATCCGGGATGGTAACTTCCAAAAGCCCCCTGCCAATAAAAGCATTATCTCCAATTTGGGTAATAGGACGGCCATCAATAGAATCCGGAATAACAAGAACGCTTGCAGTTCCTCTAGAGCTGACTATGGTAAGACCGGTGGCATTATTTTCCAGCACAATTTGCAATCCGCCGCTTTGGGCAGACACACCCACGGCTGAAAACATGAGAAAAACAGAAACTAAGAGCCTAAAAAACCACTTTTTACGCATATATATTGATTATAATACAAAAACCCGGAGCTTGCCATAGAATTTATCAAAATTTTAAGTTAAATTGATAACATGAAAACAATAACAACAGACAAAGCCCCGGCGGCTATCGGTCCTTATTCACAGGCTAAAATTTCCGGCGGTTTCCTTTTTGCTTCAGGGCAAATTCCGCTGGATGCATTGGGAAACATGGTTGAAGGCGGAATAGCCGAACAAACCAAACAGGTTATTCAAAATATCGCAGCGGTATTGGAAGCCGCCGGTACGGATTTTTCCAAAGTAATAAAAGCAACCTGCTTTTTAACAGATCTTGGGAACTTTGCCGCCTTTAACGAAATTTACGCCCAATATTTTACGGAAAAGCCCGCCCGCTCCACCATTGAAGTATCGGCGCTGCCCAAAGGTGCATTGGTAGAAATAGAAATTATTGCGGAAGTTTAACAAAAAACGCTAACCCTATCTATATAGAGTTAGCGTATGGGCGGCACAAGACTCGAACTTGTGACCCCCAGCGTGTCGAGCTGGTGCTCTAACCAACTGAGCTAGCCGCCCAAAAAACAAAAAATAACTGTTTGGGCTTGTGTTGTTATTTTTGCTATTTTACTCTTTCACGGATTGCGACATTTACTTCGATTTTTCCGTTTGCACCAAGTTCCATTGGAACAATAAGAGCTTCCACTTCGCCAAGGTTTGTGGACACTTCCATATTGTCTCCGGTAAACAATGCAGGCGGAGTTAAATCGAATTTAAAACCAAGCTCGTGCAGTTTGGTCACAGCCTGAGCTGTAATCATGTTCGCAAGTTCTTGAATTGTTGCTTTTCCAAGCTCATCAAGCTGTGTGAAGTTTTCACCATTCATAGCCCCGGCTATGTACAAAGCAGAATCTTTTGTCATGTCAAAAAGCACACGGCCCTCGACATCACCGGCAAGACCTACTAATGCGGCAACGCCCATGATGGACATTGATGTCGGCTTAAGGTAAATTTCACCGCGCTTGACCTCAGCATTCAACACCTCTTTTAATACATTAAAAGCGGACTCAACGAATGGGTTGATATACTCAACTCTCATATTTATCTCCTTCTATAAATCAATATACAATACAAATACATTTTTTTTAAGTACTTAGGTACTTTGCATAAAAGCAGAAACAGGATCATCGGCTATTGGATTCCATATAGCCCCTGTAAGCTCCTCATTTCTTCCCATAATTATAACCCCGTGATTTTTCAGGCTTTCAGAGAAACCTTCAATAACTCTTGACTGCTCACTCGCGGGCAGATAAGAAATTACATCCCTTACAAGAATAATATCCAATTCCGGCAAGGCATTCTCGTGCATTATATCATGGTATTCAAAAACAATCGAATCCTTGATAACAGGGCTGAATGAATAACCATTAGCCCCATGCACCATGTAATGGCGGCAGTATTCCGGTATTTCATCAAGCTCATAGGTCATATTCGGCGCCTGCGAAACAGCCATAATATCATTATCATTTGCCCATATTTTTATACGGGAGTTTGGATATCTGCTCTTTAATATACACGCAAATGAATATGTTTCATAGCCCTTTGAACAGCCAATATTCCAAACATTGATAATTGACGAGGAATAGTCCGGCAGCATTTTCTTAATCGCCGCAGCATAAGATTCGCTCCAAAAACCGCCCGTACAGGGTGAAGCAAACGGAGCCAAAAATTCATCGGCATCCGAAGCGCTCCTTAACTGCAGGCTTTCACCCGACCGCCCCACGCTCCATTCTTTAAACCTTTTATGCAGCCAATTTTCGTTTACTCTTGATACCGTAAAGCGCCGTAATGCTGCAAGGCTCTCTTGTAAAAATACGATAGCCGAATCTGAAGAAGCTCTTTGAAGCTGGGTCTGTTCTGCCCCCGGCGGCGGTACATAGTATTCACCTGTATCCGCAGCCACTCCCGCACGAGTTTTACCTTTGTCCTCGTCACTTACAGTAAATATCCTTATAACATCAAGAATGATATAAAGATCTCCCTGCTTTTCTACAACGCCGCTTATAAACTTAATATTGATGTCGCCAAAAATCGGGTGCGGCGGCTGTATTGATTCATGATTAATTCCAATAACCTTGTCTATTTTATCAACAATAGTTCCATAAACCTGATCATTAATATGAAGGATTAATAAATTTTCTACACCGTCCGGTTTTTTTTCCATAGGCAGATGAAAAAATGTTCTTAGATCAATAACCGGAATAATATCGCCGCGCAAATTATACACACCCCGGATAAAGGAAGCCGCATTGGGTACAAAAGTAAATTTATCGGCCTTGGCAATTTCTTTTACATTCATGATATCAACACCATAATCTTTTCCGGCAAGAGAGAAAGTGATCATTTTAAAATCAATATCATCAACTCTGTCTTTTTGTTCCTGCAGATCGGTGTTTACCTGTTCTAAGCTTCTAACTACTGAAGTCATAACTGCCTACCTTACCGAAGCCTCGCGCATTCTGCGCTGCTCCATTTCCTTTTTTAATCCAAGATCCAAAAGCTGGCTTACATCAATAATCAGGGAGACCGAGCCATCGCCCAGGATTGAAGCTCCCGCAATTCCCGGAGAATTTGTAAATTGATCGCGTAACGGTTTTATAACAACATCTTCTTCGCCAATCAGACTGTCCACCATAAAGCCCATTTTCTTTTCTGCCGTTCCTACAATTACTACAAAATGATGCTCTGTCTGCTCTTCGGTCTTAATTCCAAAGAGCCTGTTCAAACGCAGAAGAGAAACAACATCGCTGCGAATGTTAAATACTTCGTAATTATCAATCTTCTTAATTTCTTCCGGTTTAATGCGCAGACTTTCTATAACCGAAGTTATGGGGATGGAATAAATTTCTGTTCCAACGCGGACAAGCAAGCCCTGAATAATTGCCAATGTTAACGGCAGTTTAATAATAAATTTTGTGCCTTTGCCATGTTCAGAAGTTACTGTTACTGTTCCGTTAAGCTCGTCAATTTGGCGTCTTACAACATCCAAACCTACGCCGCGTCCTGAAATACTGGTTATTTCTTTTGCCGTTGAAAAACCGGGTTCGAATATTAAATTATAAGCTTCAACATCGGTAAGAATCTTGTTTGGGCTTATAATTCCCCGTTCTATGGCTTTTCCTTTTACAGCGTCAACATCAATACCTTTGCCGTCATCTCCAATTTCAATAACAATCATGTTGCCTTCATTGGCAGCTTTTAGAAGCACAGTGCCTTCTTCGGGTTTTCCCGCCGCGCGTCTTTCTTCCGCAGATTCAATACCGTGGTCAATGGAGTTGCGGACTGAGTGCATAATCGGATCCAAAAGATCGTCAATAACCGATTTATCAAGTTCGGTATCTTCACCTTCAATTACAAGGTTAATCTTTTTATTAAGCGATTTTGAAAGGTCGCGGACAAGGCGCGGAAAACGGCTGAATATTTGACTGATTGGCACCATGCGAATTCGCATAACGCCTTCCTGTAATTCGCTTGTAATCCTTCCAAGATTCTGCGATGTAGAACGGTATTTGGCAACACTGCTCTTAAACGATGTTTCAAAAACATCAAATAACGAGAACATATCTCCGTAAGATTCATTTATTTCATTGCGAACATCTTTTATGGATTTACCTTCCTGAATTCGTTCAAGATAATAGGGTAAATTGTCAAAAAGACTTCTTATTTTTTCACGATATTGGTTTTCAATGTCACGAAGCTTGTTTGAAAGATCATTAAACTGCATAGTAATCTGATTAAATGTTGCCTTTGTAATAACAGTCTCGGAAACAAGGTTTAATAGATCGTCAATTCGTTTTGAGTCAACGCGGAGTATAGAGCCTGCTTCTTTTCCTGCTTTCTTGGCATCTTCGGAAGTTGCAGATCCTGAACTTGCAGAAGGTGTTTTAACGACAGAGTCCGAAGCAGCAGCGGGCGCAGCAACGCTGACAGCCGCCGCAGGGGCAGAAACAGCAGGAGCCGCAGGAGCAGGTGCTGCAGAAGCGGCGGCAGGTTTTGCGCTGCTCATAATGTTAGAAATATCAGTAATAGCTGCGTCAAGACTTACATCCGGTAAAATACAGGTTTTTTTAAGAGATTCCGGGTTTGTCTGTGAAGCAATGTAATAATCCACAACAGGAAAAAAGTTATCGGCATAAAGCTGTTCAAAATCAGGAACTGTCCTAAGAATGGTTCCTGAGCTTTTTAATGCGGCATAAATCTGAATACCGCCTACTGTATTCATCAAGCTGGTTTCATCAAATTTGACGGAAATTTTATAGATAGGCATACTGCCTTCAACAGATTCTTTAAGTTCAAGCAATTCTAATTCTGTAAGATCCCCCGAAGTTGTCGGAGGCGGAGCTGAGGCAACAGGGCTTGGGGCCGGCGCAGGTTTTGCGGGAGCGGCTTTCTTGGAAGGTTCGCCCTTAACCGGAAGAAGATTCCGCAGCTTTCCTTCGATTGCGGAAGTATCATCATCATAAACCGAACCATTCATCCGCATATCAATCATCGCCTTGATAACATCAATAGCTTGAAGAAGGATATCGATCACATCTTCATTAACAGCAATCTGATCCGATCGGATTGCGTCAAAAACATCCTCGACAAGATGAGTAAAATGTGAAAGTTCCATCATTTCCACTGTGGCAGACCCCCCCTTTAGGGTATGTGCCGCGCGGAAAATCTCATCGACAGCGTCCTTATTGGCTCCCTCGTTTTCAAGAACCAATACATTTTGTTCCAAAGTATCTACTTGCATTTGGGCCTCGCTGAAAAAGTCCTTGAGAAGCTCTTCATTGTTGGGATCAAGATAATCGCTCATATATATAACTATCTGTCAAAAAAGGCATAAAGTCAAGCCCAAAAAAGGGGGTTGGTGATATTTTAGCTAAAAAAATCCTAAAAATAGCCATATATTTGCATTTCTTTAAAAAAAGCGTTAAAATATAGGTATGAAACAAACAGCTTTTTCAATTTGTCTTATTCTCTTCCTTTCCTGCTTGGGAGGGCCTGCCGGAGCTATGGAGTTGGATGTTACAGGGGGGGGGAACTTTCTAACCTTTCACCCTCAAAAGTTAACTGCTTATAGCGACCCTGCCTCAGCCATGAAGCAGTTCCAGCCCTATCCATTTATCATTGGAAGCATTGGATTAAAAGACGATATTTCCGAAACATTATCTTATAATATCCGCTTATCCAGAGATAGTATTCTGCGAAACAGTGTAGAAGGCACGCTGTCTCTAAGAACGGATAATTTTAGCTTGGAATTCGGTCCTTTTATTGGAATGACCGATACTCTAGAAATGCCATTTATGGGAATGCTGGGTTCTATTGGGTTTACATACCCGGGAATTGTGTTTTTTTCACTTTCTGCATCCAGTAACCTTACCCGATTGGGCTTTACAAGCGATCATACCAGAGAAAGTGCCGCTGTTAAAATAGGCTTTTGGATGCCATTTATGATTCCTTCATTTACCGCAAGTTATAAAAACTTTACCCAGCAAATTAGTGAAACCCATTTTATACAGGATTCCCTTACAAGGCTTCAGGTAAGTATTGATTTTCATGGGAAAAACTTTCCCATAACAATCCGGTTAGATGGCGGGTATCAAGTTTATTCTCGTTTTTATTCGCATTTAGGCAATGAATACAGCGATACATTAAACTCTTTTTTCGCCGGAGGGGAAATATCATGGCAATTACGAAATCAAACAAAGATTACTATAGGCGCGGAACTGCCCGTTATTATTAATGCGGCCTCCCCAATGACAGCACCGTTATTCTTTACAATGCCAAAAATTACCGCAGGGTTTGTTTATACCTTTAAATGATTTCGCCTCTGTTCTTTAAGTCCGCAAGTATTTGGGAGTAGAATTTGGCATCGATCTTGTACTTTGCCCTGTAAATAAAATAACTTACCACAATACAAACAAGCGGGAATAAAAGCATGGCTATTTTCATCATAAGAAGTCCGCCATCCGTAACTTCTGCGGCTGTTTCCGCATCTTTAATGCCGGAAAGGATAATGACTGCCATGACAATCCCGCTAGAGACTGCGCCTCCTACTTTGTAAATAAGCGGCTGAAGAGAAAATGTAATACTGTCATTTCTTTTTCCAAGTTTCCAGTGTCCGTAATCAACAGTATCTGTAAGGAACATAAGCATTAAAAGCTGAACAAATGACTGCCCCAAGAAAATAAGAATACCGGCAATGCCAATAAAAACCATTGTTGTTACAGGTGCAAAAAAGAAAAGCATGTAGCCAATAGTAACAAGAATCATTGCGCCGGTAAAAAGAGTTTTTCTGTCAAAATGTTTGCTGAACAAAGGAAAAATAGAAAGAGCGGTAAGCTGAGAGACACCCAGAATCCCCGCAAAAATTCCATACATATTTTCATCACCATACGCATATTTAAAAAAGTAAAGACCAAAAGCCGTTGTTGTTGTATAACCTATCATAAAGAGAGCTGTAGAGATAGTTGTAAACAGTAATTGATCATTTTTTACAATGATGCCAAGTAATTCCCGTAATGGCGTAGCCTGTGTTTTACTTTTTACAATTCCGGATTCTTTTACGCCAAAAAGCGTTATACACTGCCCTGTTAACATTATTAAAGTTACAAATATAGTAAAAACAAAATAACCTTTTTGACTGGAACCAAACTGTTCACCTAACATCCCGGTTAAAGGTACAATACCTGCAACAACAAAGAAAAGCCCGACATTTGCACATATTCTTGCAATGGAGCCGATTTTTTCTCTTTCTTTTTGATCGATACTAAGCGTTGGAAGCATTGACCAATAAGAAATATCATTAATTGTAAAACTTATTCCCCACATAAAATAAAATATTGCAAACACAACAATAAAACCTGTTCCCTGCAATCCAAAATCCGTAAATAACAAAATGGTAAAAATTGCAGTTAATAAAGAACCTAACGCAATCCACGGTTTAAACTTACCCCATTTAGTATTGGTATTATCAACAATAAAACCCATGAAAGGATCATTAAAAGCATCAAAAATTCTTGCAACTACAATAATTACCGCAATTGCCCATAACACTGATTTTTCCAATTCCAAAATATCAGTAAGATAAAACATAAGAAACATACTTACAAGGGCATAAATCATATCCCTGCCAATTGTTCCCATTCCAAATGTAACTCTGTTTCTTTTAAATTCCATTTTAGTCCTCCTAATTCTTATTTATACTATATAACGATGAGCCGTAATCTCCCAATAACCGTGTTTTGTCATTGTAATGGCTTCCCATAAATTGACTGTTTAACCTTACTCCTGCCGCCAAGCCTGCGCCTGTACATATATATTGTTCTACACAATCAGTTAGTGAATAAAAACGATTAACTGTTCTCAATATAAAACCGTTTGGGTCAAGAGTAATTGGCAAAAGGTGCTTTACAAGACCGCCAAACCGTTTTATGTACAAACTCTGCGGCTTTGTTGTTATGCGATACTCCGTTGAATCTTCAAAACCCGGAATCCGCAAAGAATCCGGCTCCGTGCCAATAGCCGCCTGCGCCTGAAAAAATCCCGCTATTGCGCTTTCTTTCCCACGGCACAGCCACATTGTTTTGTTACCACTCTTGTTTGACGGAAGCGGCAAGCGTTCAAAATTTCCATACTGAAAAGTTTTACGGTGTTCTTTGTAATAAACAATCTGTTCTTTAATCTCCTTCTTTTCCGCAGGGGAAAGAAAGCGCAAGTCCAGTTCATAGCCAAGACACCCAAAAGATGCAACATTGTACCGTGTAGAAAGCGGAGTGTCGCGTAATGTCTGCTGATGGGGTGCGTCTGAAACATGAGCGCCCATAACTGACTGCGGATATAAATAAGAAAGCCCGCCCTGAATGTTCAGCCGCACAACGGGGTCAGTATTATCAGATGTCCAAATCTGCGGAGAAATACACATCATGCCTAAATCAAAACGGTTGCCGCCCGATGAACAGGACTCAAGTAAAATATGCGGGCGCGGCGTAAAAATACGGCGTAATATTTCATAAAGACCCAATATGTAACGATGATAAAATTCTCCCTGAGACTGTGCGTGTTCTGTCCAGAATTCGCTGATATGACGGTTCATATCCCATTTTACATAACTTGCTTTAGTTTCATCTAACACTTTTCCTACGGAATCTACAATATAATCCCGCACCAGGGGGTTGCATAAATCTAACACAAGCTGGTTTCTGCCAAGCACAGGTTCTTTTCCGGGCAAAGAAACCGCCCATTCAGGGTGTGTGCGGAAAAGATTGGAATTTTCATTTACCATTTCCGGCTCAAACCAAATACCAAACTCCAGCCCAAGTTTCCGTATTTTTTTTGCAAATCTTCCAATACCAAACGGAAACTTGCGTTTATTTACAGAATAATCTCCAAGACCGGCTTTATCATTATCACGGCCTTCAAACCAGCCGTCATCTAAAACAAAAAGCTCCATTCCAAGTTTTTTAGCCTGCCGTGCAAGCTGCATTAATTTAGTTTGGTTAAAATTAAAAAAGCACGGCTCCCATGAATTGTAAAGAACAGGTCTATCTTTTCCCTGCCATTCTTGCGGAACAATATGCTCATTTACAAATCCATGAAAATTACGGCTTAAACCATTAAAACCGGAATTACTAAAGGTCATTACAGCTTCAGGAGTTTCAAAGCTTTCTCCGTTATTAAGCGCCCATTCAAAACAATGCGGACTCATTCCAATTCCAACACGGACAAGATCGTGGCTGTTTAATTCCGCAAAACCAAAATGATTGCCGGAATAAACCAAATTAAAACCGTAAACAATGCCATAATCCTCCGCCGCACCATTTTCACATAACAAAAAACCGGGGTTATGTTTATTGCTGCTGGATCCTGTCCGGCTTTCATTTACAAAAATTCCGTATTGCAAAGCGCGGTCGTGCCTGTGCGCTTCCCTTGCCCAATCGCCGTCAAATGTAACAAGGCTAAACCCCGCATTTGGCATATCTATCGACATACTTAACAAACGGCGGATAACAAGCGCAGCATCTTCATTATTTTGCAATACCGCTCGGCGTGTGATACAGTTGGCTTTTTCATAAACCGTATAAATTAACTTTAGCTTTACGGCACTGTTTTTTTCGCGTAAATCTACAACAAGACTGGAGCAGTCACCTGTGTTTCCTTTGGAAGACGGGAGTTCCTTCATGGGAATATTTCCGTCTTTTATATCGTGGCTTTCATAAACAAAATCCGTAACAAAATCGCCCGCCGGCATTTTTAATTCAACAGGGGAATACCGATAATCCCCCTTCCCAATCCCGGACCACTCAAAACACATGGTATCTAGACAATAAAGTTGGTCTTCTCTATCATAAGCAATAGTGGATCCGCCGGGAGCAGCTGTTCGTTTTGGCGTAAGGGAATCGATATTATTGGAAATTTGGGAACCATAGTAGATATGTTCTAAGTGACCGTGTTTGGTTATGCGGAATGTGTATTCTGTGTTTTGTGTTTGCAAACGGAATATGTGATCATTAAATGTAATCATACCTACATAACAGCCAATACAGAGACAGCTAAATATTCTTCTTTGTCGCCGTGAACACCAACTACCTCTTGATTAACAGGATTAACCATTAGATCCATAGCTTCCATAGGTATAGCACCAAACAAAACCTTTTCAGAACCGGGAATTACCACGGCAGGTAAAACTGTCCGTCTATTTTTCCACTGAATTTCAACAGCATCTGTTAAATAACATTTTACCGACTGACCATTTGCAATATTTGCTGTTTTTTCATCTTTAAAACCTAATCCCAGTTTTTTTTGAATATCCTCTGTTATAACAAGGTGCAATGACCCTGTATCTGCAACAGCTGTTATAGTAGCGGTTCTGACCTCTTCAGGTTTAATATAACCGTTTTTTGCAATTACATCATCATTGAGATTTTTTAATGTTATTTCCGTATTTACTATCCCCATATAGTAATTGTATCTTATTATTAGTAAAAGTCAATACATACTTGTAAGCTATTGAAAAATCGGCATACAAGGTTTACAATGACTTATGGCTCAACCAATTACCGAAATTGACATTGTTATCCGCCTTAGTTTGGCGTTTGTCGCAGGGGCAATTATCGGGTTTGAACGCTCCAGCCGCCGTCAGGTTGCGGGGCTTCGTACTCACATACTTATTTCAGTCGGCGCTGCCCTGCTTATGATTTTATCTATATGGCTGCCTCAGCAAATTGGCTCGGGCGACCCCGGAAGAATTGCGGCTCAGGTTGTTTCCGGCATGGGCTTTCTTGGTGCAGGCGCAATTATCCGTCTTGGCTACAATATAAGAGGACTTACAACGGCGGCATCCTTGTGGCTGATTGCCGCTATTGGTATGACTATAGGCGCAGGATTATTTATTGCCGCAGGAACTGCCGCTTTTCTAGCTCTTATTGCCTTGTTCATTCTTAACAAGGTAGAAAAAAAGATTTTCCCCGATGACTGGATTCCTCCGGCAGAGAAAGAATAATGAACGAAAAACACCTGACCATTACCGAGCTTACAGAAAAAATCCGCAGTTGTTTGGAAGGATCTTTTTCTTATGTGATGGCGGAAGGTGAACTTTCAAATTGCAAATTTGCAAGCTCAGGTCATTTGTATTTTAGCTTAAAAGATTCCGGCGCAAAAATTGATGCTGTAATGTTTAAAAACAGGTTAAAAACTTTAAATTTTGAGCCGAAAGACGGACAGCTTCTTAGAGTAAGAGGAAGTCTCTCCGTTTATGCGCCGCGCGGAAGTTATTCGATTGTCTGCGAAGAAATGGAAGCTGCAGGCGCAGGCGAAATTCTTGCCATGCTGGAAAAACGCAAACAAAAATTCGCGGCACAAGGGCTTTTTGACGAAGATCGAAAAAAACCGCTTCCCCGCTTTCCGCAGACAATAGGGGTGGTAAGCTCTCCTACAGGGGCGGCAGTACGCGACATTCTTAACATTTTAGAAAGACGCACCGATTCAAGCGGTGTAAAAGTTATAATCCTTCCTGCTCCCGTACAAGGCGATGATGCGGCTCCCAAAATTGCCGCAAGAATTCGGCAGGCTAATTTTTGGAAACTTGCGGATGTATTGATAGTTGGAAGGGGCGGCGGTTCTTTGGAAGACTTGCTTGCTTTTTCAAGTGAAGAAGTTGTGTATGCTGTTGCGGAATCCGACATTCCCGTTGTAAGCGCGGTTGGCCATGAAATTGACTGGGCTCTTTCTGATTTTGCCGCCGATTTACGCGCGCCAACGCCGTCTGCCGCCGCAGAACTTGTAAGCGAATGTTTATCCACGGCAATGGAGACAGTAAGCGCGATAGAAGAGACAATTACTGCCGCAATGAGTACTCGGCTGGAAAGAGCGCGGCTTTTGCTGAAACCTTTTGATCCCGAGGATATGGAACACCGTTTTAGATCAATTCTGCAGCCGCGTCTTGTACGGCTGGATGACGCAAAAGAAGAGCTAGTCATGGCAATTTCCGATAAAAGCCGTGATATTCGCAATAGAATAAATATTGCCTCTGCGGTACTGGAAGCAGGGAGTCCGTTAGCTGCGATGGAAAGAGGGTTTTCTGTCGTTACGAACACAGATGGAAAAATTATCCGTAACGCAGCTAGTGTAAAAAGCGGAGAGAGACTGACAATAAAACCCATGAAAGGAGAACTACATGCAATTGCAGAGTAAACATTTCTCTTCCTCTGTGCTCTCTGTGCTCTCTGTGCTCTC
>Ga0099364_10004436_pt1 | contig 21270 bp, 18 predicted proteins | sample TergutTh196P3_FD_73070 | JGI IMG/M metagenome (GOLD analysis project Ga0099364, IMG submission 73070) | Microcerotermes parvus P3 segment gut microbial communities from Pointe-Noire, Republic of the Congo - Th196 P3 | ecosystem: Host-associated > Arthropoda: Insects > Digestive system > Gut ... | reverse complement strand
TTTGCGGTGATATGCCTTGTTCTGCCGCCCGTTGCATCATGTCCGCAGACAACACCGGCCCGCCCACAAGCGCCGTTTCAATCAGCCGCCGCGCTTTGGCGAATTGGCTCTCAGGCGGCTTGATACCGCCGAGCATTTCATCAATCGTGATGTCGTATTCGCCGAGCCATGAGAAGCTGCCGTCCGGGTCAAGCCCGAACGCCTGCGGCGCACCGGCAGGGGCAAGGTTATTTTTATTGTTGATAATCACCCGCATGGTTTCGTCCGCCGGTATCCTCCCGACCGTCAGGACGCTCCGCGATGCCGCGAAAATATCTATGCTGCCCAATCCCCGGTACTGAGCCTTGCCGCCCGCCTTGTGAAGATGCCCTACCAGCAGGATGGCGCAGCCATGACGCGCCGCGACCGCGCCGAGCTTCTTCATCAGCGGACGGACGCCGCCCGCGCTGTTCATGTTCGATTTACCGAGATAGGCTTGGATGGGGTCGAGGATGCACAGATACGCGCCGGTGTCGATGATGGCCTGTTCGATACGTTCATCCGAGAGAGTCAGTTCTTTTTCGTCCTCGTCTATAACGTGAATCAAATCGCAGTCCGCGCCGAACAGTTCCAGCTTCGGCTTGATGGTCTTGGTGTACGAATCCTCCGCGTTCTGGATAACGACGTCGGCTTGTATAGCGATATTCGGACTACCGAACGTGGCGCGGGTAAACGGCACTTGTCCCGGCAGCGGCGTCCCGGTCGATACGGCGGCGGCAATCGCCAGCGATACCGTTGTCTTGCCCTCGCCGCCGTCACCTTGAATCAGGGTAATCGCGCCGCGCGGGATATACGGTTCCCACAACCACTCCACGGGTTCGGGCTGTATGTCGCTCATTTTGATTAGTTTCAGTTCCGTCATTGTTCGCCTCCTGAAAAATAGCCTGTTGACGACGAAAAGGACACGGGCAAGCGCCCGCATCCTTTTCGTCTGATGTGTTTCCACATGGCCTGATTTGTTTTGATGTACTGTGATATGCTCTGCTAAGTTTGGATATATTCGGATATACTGTGATATTCTCTGATTACAGGAACTCGTTGAGTATATCCAAGCTGCTCGCTTTCGCCTGCCCGCCGGGAACCGGCTTGGCGCGGAACGCGTCCAGAAAGTCCATATCGCCGTCAAACAAGCCATCGCCCACGGAATCCATGTTCCGCCTGATAATCTCGCTGTTCGCCTGCGCGGTCTTTCGGATTTCATTGAGCCTGCCTTTCGGGAAACTCAGCCCCGCCGCCATGCAGACCGTGCTTGGCGCGCCCGCGCCGACAAATTCGTCTATCGGCGTACCCAAGTCCGAGTATATCTGTTCCGTCGATATGCCGCCGCCCGCGCTCATCAGGCAGAAGTAGCGGATTACCTTGTCAGGCTCCGGCGGCGCGTACACATTGTTCGTCTTGATGGACGCAAGCACTTTCTCCGTGTCCGAGTTGTCAAGTCCGAGCTTCGATATGATAGCCATGCCTTTTGTCCTCAAAAGCTCGTTAATTTCCCCACGGTCAACGCAACCGCGCTCACTGCCGTTTTCGTTCATGAGCAGGGCATTGAGGTGGGTGAAAAATATCTCGTTGATTTTCAGCTTGTCCTTGTGCTTGTCGTTGTCGAGTATGAACGTAGCGCCCATATCATCCAGCTTTTCAAGCTCCTGAAAAAGCTCCACCGTGTTCGCGTATGCCTTGAACTGCTCCGATTTGCCCGGTATGACCGTCACGGGGCATACATTGATGTCCAATGCGTTTTTCAGTATTTTCGCTGCCGCCGCGAGCATACCGGAACCCGTGCCGCCCGCCGCCGAAGCGATAATGAACAGCGTGGATATTTCCGGCATCTTCGCCCTGACCTCGTTGATAAGCAAGTCAATTTCCTCTTTCAGCAGCAGCTTTGACTTTTTTCTATCCTTGTGGCATCCGCTGCCGCCGGTGAAATGAATCTTGTTGTTCGCGTCTTTCAACTGCCGCAAGTCCTCCGTGGAACTGTTCGCGACGATGCACGGGTAGCCCGCCGCCTCGAACGCCCTTGTCGCGTTTCCCCCAAATGCGCCAATTCCGAGGAATCCATAGCTTTTCATGTAATCGTTGTTATTCATTTTCGATACGCTCCTTTTTTTGTAATTTGTCCGGCAATTCTTTCATGCCTTCGCTTGTCAGAAAATAGGTCTTTGCCCGCCCCGCCCTTACGCCTTCGCTTATCAAGCCGGAAGCAGTCAGCGCCATGATTTTCTTTTGAATGGTGTTGGGTTTTGAAAGCCGCTCAAAACTGTGGATTTCATTTATTGTCAATCCATGTACGCCGTCCGTCGCGTCGGCGGCTCTCAATATCCCCAAAATCAGATACGAGCATCTGCACAGTCCCATTAGATACCTCCTGTCGTTCCCGCCGCAGTACGCGGTTGCGCCTGCTCCGAGGTAAAATGAAGCGGCTCACGATTGTTATACCGTGAGCCGCCGTCCGAATCCGCCTGCCTGTCGTGGCAGTTTACGCAGATTTTTCTGTTTTTTCCTGCGCCGGGTCTATCTTGACCAGTACGCCGTCCTTGACTTTCCGCTTCGCCTGATAGCGGCGGTTGTACTCGCGCCGCTTGGCGCGGAGGGCGTCCATGCGCTGTTCTTCCTCTACCTCGGCAGGGTCGCGCACCTTTTCCGGCAGCGGGAACATTCCGATGAAGTTGAGATAGATGTCAACACGCTGTACACGCTTGCCGCTTGACTTGTCGGCTTCATAAATCAGTATCTTGTCCACGAACTCGTTAATCATCGAGCCTGTCAGTTCCGGGAAGTCCTTGTACCGCTTCACAAGCTCTATGAAGCGGTCTGCTTTCGCGCTGTCGGCGTCGAAAGCGTCAACCTCGGCTTGCAATACGGCGGTCTGCTGTTTCAAGTCCGCCTGTTCCGTTTCGTAGCCGCTTGAAAGCTGTGCGAAACGCTCGTCGCTCAGTTTCCCGGTCGCGTTGTCCTCGTAGGTCTTGCGGAACAGCATATCCAGTTCCGCGATGCGCTTTTCGTTCTTGGCGATACGCTTCCTGTGCGACTTCGCCGCCTCGTCCCGTTGGACGGTGGACGCTTCGCGCACCCTGCGGGTAAATTCTTCCTCGCTGCCCCGGACATAGCCGCTGACCTCGCGGATGGTGTCCAATACCAGTTCCCGGACAACCTTTGTCTGAATATGGTGCAGGGAACAGGCATCCTCGAATCGCCGCTGACTGTTGCCGTGGGTGGAGCAGGAGTAAACGTCGGTCGGCGCGCGCATATAGGTCTTGCCTGTGTTGGGGTTGGTGTAATGCGGCGTTTCGTAGGGCTTGCGGTGATTGTACATCCGCGCCCCGCAGTCCGCGCACAGCATTTTGCCCGTGAGGGGGTTGGCTTCTCCGAGTGAATCCACCCGCTTGACCGTTTTCCGCAGCTTTTGGGCGTTCTCCCATGTTTCGGATTCGATGATACCCTCATGGGTGTCGGGGAAGATGACCCATTCTTCCTCCGGCGCTTTCTTTGTGTGCTTGTCCTTGTACGAGTCCTTATAAGTTAGTCGATAAGGATATATCCTATGTAGCGGAGGGCGGAAAGCCCTCCGCCGCGTGATTTCAGTCAGTTTGGGGGTAATGCGTCGTCCACAACGCCGACAAAGTTGTAGTGGACGTCGATTTGCTGATGCTTCTTCCCGTCAATCTTCACCTTCTCGTGAATGACAATCTTTTCAACAAGCTCCCGCAGGATTGTTCCGTCCAATTCTTGAAGGTTGAGATGCTTCTTCGCAATCCTCAAAAATTTGTCGGTGCCCGATACTGCATTGGCGGCTTCGGAAACCTCTTGCTCAGATTTTTCAATCAGGTCAGTCAGTTCCGCTTGTTCCTGCTCATATGCCGCCGCCATTTTGAGATAGCGTTCTTCGGGCAGAGCGCCGAGCGTCCGATCCTCATACAGCTTCAAGAACAGCCTGTCGAGTTCCGCTGTCCGGCGTTTCGCCTTATCAAGCTCTCGCTTTTTCTTGGCGAGTTCGGATTTGCGGTCTGCGCTGTGCCGTTTCATCAGCTTGTCGGCGAAGGACGTCTCATTTTCGGCGATATAGCTTGTCACCATTCGGATATGCTCCAATAACAGCGTTTCAAGCACAGTAACGCGTATGCCATGCGGAGTGCAGGTCTTTGTCCTTTGCCGGTAAGAGCCGCAGTTATAGGCGAAATATTTCGGCTCAATACCGTTTCCTCTTACAATCCGCTCAACCGTTCCGCAGTCGGCGCAATAAACCAGCCCGGAGAATATCGGCTGCTTGCCCCATTTCACTTTGCGCCGTTTGTTCTTGCGGACGTTTTGCACGATTTCAAAAGTTTCTTCGTCCACTATCGGCTCATGGGTGTTGGGGAAGATTAGGGTGTCGGCTTCGTCGTTGACAATACGTTTCCGCTGTTTGTAGGACAGCACATGGGTTTTCTTGGTGACGGTATGCCCGATGTACTCTTTGCATCCGAGCATATAGCCAATGGTGACGTTGCTCCACCGTTCGGGGTATTTCACGAGTCCCCCGATTTTGTGGCCTTTATAGACAAACGGTGTAGGGATTTTTTCGGCGGTTAGGATATTGGAAATTTCCGAAGGGCCCGCGCCGCCGGCGCAAAGGTCAAAGATGCGTTTGACAACGGGAGCGGTCTGCTCGTCTACGATTAGCTTTTCGCCGTCATATTTATATCCATACGGCGTTAATGCCCCGTTGACCCGCTTGCCGCTTCTCGCCTGCATATCCTTCACCGCGCGCACTTTACGACTCGTGTCGCGGATAAAGTATTCGTTGAACAGATTTTTGAAAGCGGCAAAGTCATTCTCGCCCTTGCGGGAGTCAACCGAGTCGTTAATGGCCACAAAGGTCACGTTATGCCGTGGGAACACGATTTCGGTGAAAAATCCCATCTGAATGTACTCGCGTCCGAGGCGGGATAAATCCTTTACGATTATCGAGCCGATTTCGCCGTTTTCCACCATCGCCAACATCCGCTGAAAGCCGGGTCTTTGAAAATTTCCTCCGCTGTGACCGTCGTCCACAAACTCAATGATGTTGCGGAAACCGTTGTCCTGCGCGTACTTGGTCAGCATAGAGCGTTGATTTACAATGCTGTCCGAATCCCCCACATTGCCGTCGTCATTCGACAACCTGAGATAAAGGGCTGTAGCCCTGTTGGTTTGCTGTAAGCTCATACAATGCTCCTTTCCTGCTTACAGTCCAAACCTTTTTGAGATTTGATTACAGTATAGCATATATTCTCGCTGCTTGCCAGTTCTTTTTCCATATTCCTTAAAAGTTTCTCAGAGAGGGTTTTGCCCGAGAGTTTGTAAAACCCTCGGGCGGTGTAGACCGTATTGCCAACGGCGATTGTAATATCGCCAAGTTTTTGTTTCGGTGTGCTTATGACATTGTATTTTGCCATATAAAAAATCCTTTCATCTGAAAAAATGAAAGGGCTTTGTTCAGCAATTATTGTCGGTTATATAATAGCCCTTATGGTTGAGAGCTTAAAGTTCGTTTTCATATTCTCGTTCAAGTACAAGCTCATAGTATTTTTTCCGCTTGTTTCGTTCTTCTATAATCATTTGCAGGGTTTCGGTGATGGTCGCCAAGATAAGTCCGCCGCCGCCCGATTGTTTGTCCCGCTCCGCCAAAGCCTTTTTCCGTATCTGCTCCAGCTTTTTCCGTTTGAGATAGGCTTCAATTTCGTCCCTTGTCATTCGGTCGAAGTCGGCAAACTCCGTAGCAAAATATCTGTCTTGCAGTTCAGTCGGATTATTCGGGAACATCATCCTACCGATTTCCAAAAGCGCGTCCTGCAAAAGAGGAACATCGTCGAGCGCCAGTTCAAGCAGTCCTTTGTTCAGTTTGAAGTGATTGTAGATATTCTGCTTGGAAAAGTCGCCGTAACTCCGCAGGGCATAGTCGCCGCACTTCATATCTTTTTTCAACCCATAGGTTCCGGCGCCGATAAAGAACATTACATTCTTTTCACCGAAGTCGGCGTCGATGCCGCACTCGTCCAGCCTGTGCAGAAAATCCACTCTTGATTTTGCGTATTGCAGACATCCGGCAATATCGGCGGCGAGGCGTTGTTTCCAACTCCCGTCCTTTTGATTGGCGGCGTATTCTCCATAAGATTGATGACCGCAGTTTCCCCGTTCGATAACGTGCAGATTATACCGGCGGCATAACTCGTCGGACTGCACCCTCATTTGTTTGAGGTCATACTGTGATGATTGCCACTTCGTTCCGTCTTTCATATTTACCGAATTGATGACATAGTGGATGTGCAGATGTTCCTCGTCCGTGTGAACCGCCATCAGGATTTGAAAGTCGCGCCACTTTTCGTTTCTGGCTATAAACTCCTGCCCTATTTTGAACGCAAGCTCCGGCGTGAGGTCGTCTTTCTCATGGAAGCTCTGGACGAAATGCGCATACTGTCGCCCGGTGGTCTTGCCGAATAGGTGTTTTGTCCGCAGCATATCTTTGAAGTCTCTGCCCTTATCACAGTTCCAGCCGGACACCAATTCGCCGCCGTTGGTTTTATCGGGGTCGGCGGCATAACCGAGGATATACGTCAAAGCTCCGAGGTCGCTTCTGCGAACCTTAATCGGTTTGACTATTGCTATATTCATCACCCCCTGTTCCTAAAACCGTATCGATGTTGTCGAGCGTCTTAGACAGACGGGACAGCGCCTCCGGGATTAACCCCGCGACATTCCGACCTTGATTGGCCGCCGCCGCAAGCTGATTGAGATTGTTGCCAACTTTGCCGAGGTCATAGTTTGTTTTTTCCAAGCCCTCGATATATTTGACCTCTTTCCCCAACGCCGCTTTCCGGCAGAAATCGGACACGGAAGTATTCGCCCGCCGCGCTTTACTTATGATTAACTCTTTATCATACGGCGACGCCCGGAATATGATATACTCGCCCTTGTTTGCGCTTTTGCTCATAGCATTTCTCCCTTCGTTTTTTCCCTGCGAAACAGGATATTTTTTGATTACATGAAAATGTAATACAAAAAGGACGCTTGCCACAGCTACGCTGTGAATCGGATACCGCAGCCCTTACGCATCACCCCCAACCTCCGCTGATTTGGCGGTCTTTTTCTGCGTTCCCGCCGCCGCTGCGGTAACAGCGCCGCTAACGCTACCGTCGCCCTGCTTTGCCTTAAACCTTGCCTGCCTGTCGGCGTTTTGTCGGCGCTCACGGATTGTCTTGATGTCGGCGTACTCGTCGTAATTAACCAATGAGAAAACGGAATCCTCAACGGTCAGCAGTCCGAATTTGACGAATAAATCCAATCCTGTCTTGACCACCGCTAACGGCAGATTGAGGATGCCGGACAGGATTTTTTCGTCGTAAGGGATGTCCTCGCAGAGCATCAGCCTCCCTCCGGCGTCGGATTTGACGGCGACGGTTATCAGCATGGTGTACAGCAGGATAACGCTGTCGCCGTCCTTTTGAGAACGAATCGCTTTCAGCTTATCGTCCTCGAAGAAGTGTACGGGTAACTTGATGTGGCGCATGGGTTTTTGCCTCCTTTTCTAATTTTGGGTATATTTACCCCTTGTTTAGTGTCGGGATTCTTTCTGGCCGCCTCCCGATTTGCCCGAGCGGTTTGCACCGTTGCCGTGATGCGTAACGGTTGATGTTGAGAATGTTTGTCATCTATGTTTCATTCTCTATACACATTATATCGTCATCCCTCTTGCAAAATCAATGAAGAATTGGTATAATTTTATTTAGATGATAGCAATTCTCTAACGGGAGGGTAAAGCAGTGAGTAACACAATCAAATATCCATACTGCAAAGTGTTTTTTGACGTTGAAAACCAAGCGCACATTGTTACCTACACGGACGAAAGCCGCCACGGTCACGCTGTCGAGCGCAGCATCGGCGGCGGTCTGATTGATTTTATTACGCTTGATTTATCGGGGATTGACGCAGGGATAGATACGATTTCCAATATGGATTTTGAAAATTTCAAGGATAAGGCGTTCGATTTAGCGGAAAGTTTAGATGGCAAGCATCGTTATCTGTTCTTTTTCCTGATTGGTGAGTTGAACAATATTTTTACCGCCGGGGCATTATCTGATGGAAAAAAGAAAAGGCTGGTTCTTGAGGTTTTCGCAAACCTGATGCGTTATCAAGGGCGGTTTGACTTTGCCGTAAACCTCCGCCTTGACGTTAATAATCTGCCGCAATACAGCATATCGGAAAAGTTTATCGGGTTCGCAGCGGCGTTCCCCGAATACGGTCAATTCATTTTCAAGTCATCATTGGCGGTATCGCCGACGTATAAAGGCAAATTGGATTTTGATAAAGTCCGTTACATCAACAAAAAAGAGGCCGATACGAAAGAGCTTTTACGGCTCATTCATACCGACCATGAGGGCGTTAGTCTGGCAAGCTATACGATAATAGAGAGTTTGCACGAGATGTTATTTTTTGAGTTTACAGAGATGCTGAAACAGGGATTGCAGGTCAAAAAATGCCGTCTCTGTAAGCGTTATTTCATTTTGCAAAGCAGGCATGAAACGGAGTTCTGCGACAGGATTTACAAGAGCAGACGCACCTGCAAGCAGTTCGGCGCGAAGAAAACCTACAACGAGCGCGTCGCCGCCGACCCTGTTTTGCAGGAGTATCAGCGCATTTACAAGCGTTACTTCGCCCGCGGCGGCAGACCGTTTGATAACAGCCCGGACAGCAAGTTTTACGGGCTTAGATTTACCGAATGGAGCAAAATTGCCAATGGGCTGCGGCAGAAATATCTCGCCGGGGAGATTACGGGCGAGGCGTTGATTGCAGGGGTAACGGGGTGAAATTACGAAAGTTCGCCACACGTCCTTCGACTATGCTCGATAATTGTGCCAAATTTTACTTGACTATCGTTTATATTTGTGATATACTTATGTAGCAAGGGGGTTGATTGATTTGATTAAGCGCGAATTATATATGAAAAAAATCCGCCCGTTCATTGGGAAGGACGTTGTAAAAATTATTACTGGGCTTCGGCGCAGCGGAAAATCGGTATTGCTCGATTTGCTGAGAGATGAAATCGGCGACCCAAAGCATAGCATATATTTTAATTTTGAAAGCAAGAAGAACGCGAAATACACAAAAGCTGACACGTTGTATGACTATGTAATCAAACAGGTAGGCGACAGCAAGGATAAATGGTATTTATTCTTTGATGAAATCCAAGAGGTAGCTAACTGGGAAGAAATCATAAACTCTTTCCGTGTGGACTTTGACGCGGATATTTATATAACCGGCTCTAACGCCAAACTGCTGTCCGGCGAACTGGCAACGCTCATTTCGGGAAGGTATGTGCAGTTTGTCATTTATCCGTTGTCATATGGCGAATTTTTACTGCTTAATGAGGGCAAGAGCTTTTCCGATTACTTAAAACTTGGCGGTATGCCGTTTATAAGCAACATCATCGCCGATGAAAAAGCAATTCATCTTTATTTGGAAGATTTGTATAATTCGGTCGTCTTAAAGGATGTTGTAAAAAGGAATAACATTAGGGATGTTGACCTGCTTGAAAGAATAATTACCTATGTTTTAGCTAATGTCAGCCAAACGTTTTCAGCGAACTCAATCTCCAAATACTTCAAAAATGAGCAGCGGAAAGTCAGCACCGATACAGTATTGAATTACATCAAGGCTTGCGAGGAAGCATATTTGTTTTATAAATTGAAAAGGCAGGATATAAAAGGCAAAAAGATTTTAGAGGTCGCCGAAAAATATTTTGTCGTTGACCACGGTCTGCGAGAAGCAGTTTACGGCAAAACAACAGAAGACATCGGACAGATTTTGGAAAATATCGTTTGCATAGAGCTTTTGCGCCGCGGATATGAGGTGACTGTCGGAACCATTGACGGTCAGGAAATCGACTTTATCGGAGTTAAAAATAACGAGCCGATATATGTTCAGGTTGCGTATCTGCTTGCCGATAAAAAGACGCAGGACAGGGAGTTTGGAAATCTTTTGAAAATCGAAGATAATTTCCCCAAGTTTGTAGTAAGCATGGATGCGCTTGATATGAGCAGGAACGGGATAAAGCACTTGAATATTGAAAAGTTTTTGATGGAAGAGTTTTGAAATGCACATAAGGGAGATATGGATTTATGGCGGGTAGTTTGAGCTTCGTCAGCAACGAGGACACAAAAAAACTATATAACCATTTATATCAAGGTTGCAGTATTCTGCGCGGGCCGATTTACCCGGAAGAATATAAGACCTATATTTCCCCTTTGCTTTTTTATAAGCGCCTGTGTGATGAGTATAGCCGTGAGATTGCGATTGCTCTTGAGGAATCGGATGGGGATATGCAATATGCCTTGTTTCCCGAAAACCATCGCTTCATTGTTTCCGAAGGGAATCATTGGAACGATATTCGCGCTAAATCAGAAAACATTGGATTTGCCTTGCAAACAGCTTTTCGTAACATTGAGCGCGCGAATCCTAAAAGCCTCATAACCATTTTCAATGACTTTGATGACGCAAAATGGTCGAACAAAGAACGGCTTTCCGATGAACGCTTGAAAAATTTGCTCGAGCATTTTTCTTCGCTTAACCTTGACGATTCACATTGTCCCGATGATGTGCTCGGACAAGCATACGAATATTTGATAAAAAAGTTTGCAGACCTTACGAACAAAAAGGCAGGGGAGTTTTATACCCCGCGCTCAATTGTTTCATTACTTGTTCGGATTATTGACCCGCAACCGGGTGAAACCGTTTACGATCCGGCCTGCGGAACCGGCGGTATGCTTATTGAATCGCGCAGGCACATAAACGATGATACTGCCTGTTTGGGCAAGATATTTGGTCAAGAGAAAAATTTGTCCACATCAGCTATCGCAAGGATGAACCTTTATTTACACGGCGCAAATGATTTTTCAATTATGCGTGGCGATACGCTGAGAAATCCGGTGTATATTTCCCGTGACAAATTAAAGACATTCGATTGCGTTATTTCTAACCCACCATTTTCATTAGAGGGTTGGGGTAGCGACGCATGGGAATCCGATAAGTACGGACGCAACTTTCTCGGAAACCCTCCGTCATCTTCCGGCGACTTTGCTTGGATAGAACATATGATAAAGTCAATGAACCCAACAAAAGGGCGTATTGCGGTGGTATTGCCGCAAGGCGTTTTATTTCGCGCAGGGCAAGAAGGAAAAATAAGGGAATCTCTTTTGGAATTGGATTTATTAGATACAATTATCGGACTTGCTCCCAATTTGTTTTACGGAACAGGGCTTTCTGCGTGTATTCTTATTTTGAGGGCCAAAAAATCTTCTGAGCGAAAAGGCAAAATAATGTTTGTAGACGCTTCTTCAGTATATAAAAAAGGACGCGCACATAATGAAATGCTCATAGATCATGTTGAGCATATTTTTGAGCTTGCTACCGGCAACGCAGATGAAAAAGGTTTCTGCCGTCTTGTTCCGCTAAATGAAATTAGCGCAAATGGCAATAATTTGAACATTTCAAGATATGTCGAAGTCGTGCGCGAGGAAAACACACTATCTTTAAGCGAGGCCTTGCGAAATTTGAAGCAGAGCGTTGATGACGCGAATATTGCCGAAAATCGCCTCAAAGAGTTGTTGAACAGGGAGGGATTATTAGGTGGATAAGCGCATTGCGCAACAAGAACTGGAGACTTATCTGTGGGGGTCCGCTACATTGCTCCGCGGACATATTGATGCGGGCGATTATAAGCAATATGTTTTTCCGCTGTTGTTTTTCAAGCGTATTTGCGATGTTTTTGACGAAGAACTGCAAAGCGCCTTAGAAGAATCCGGCGGAGATATAGAATATGCCAATCTCGCGGATAATCACCGATTCCAAGTGCCTGAAACTGCCCATTGGAAACAAATACGCTCTAAAACCGAAAATATTGGCAAGGCGTTACAGCTCTCATTTAGAGCGATAGAAAAGGCAAACCAAGAAAAGCTGACGGGGGTATTTGGCGATGCTCCGTGGACAAACAAAAACCGTTTGCCTGATACTTTGTTGAAAGAATTGGTTGAGCATTTCAGTTCGCAAAATCTGTCAATATCAAATTGCCCTGAAGATGAACTCGGCGTGGGTTATGAGTATCTCATAAAAAAATTCGCCGATGATTCGGGACATACGGCGCAGGAATTTTATACTAACCGTACTGTTGTCCATCTGATGGCAGAAATATTAGACCCCAAACCGGGGGAAACGATATATGATCCGACCTGCGGTTCTGCCGGTATGCTTATATCTGTAATAGCGGCGCTAAAAGAAAAGCACGATGAATGGCGTAACATAAAATTGTATGGACAAGAACTCAACCATTTAACATCATCAATCGGACGTATGAACCTTTTTCTTCATGGTGTTGAGGATTTTTCTGTTGTGCGCGGAGATACGCTTGTTACTCCGGCTTTTTTAGACAGCGAAGGGCGGATAATGCAGTTTGATATGGTGCTTGCCAATCCGCCGTATTCTATAAAGCAATGGAATCGTGACGCTTTCGCAAAAGACCCGTATGGCAGGAATTTTTTAGGAACGCCGCCGCAAGGACGGGCGGATTATGCCTTTTTTCAACATATCTTAAAGAGCCTTAATCCCAATACGGGACGCTGCGCCATTCTATTTCCTCATGGAATATTATTTCGCAATGAGGAAGTAGAAATGCGCCGCAAGTTAGTAGAGATGGATTTGGTTGAGTGTGTCATTGGGCTTGGAAAGAATCTTTTCTACAACAGTCCGATGGAAGCCTGTATTGTTATTTGCCGCACAAATAAGCCTTCAAAGCGCAGAAACAAGGTTTTATTTATCAATGCTGTCAAAGAGGTTACTCGTGAGCGTTCTCAAAGTTTTTTAGAGGACGAGCATATTCAAAGAATTAGCGGTATATATCGTTTATTTGAAGCTGTTGATGGATTTTCGTATGTCGCCACTCAGAAAGAAATCTTGAACAATGAGGCGTCTTTGAGTATTCCACTGTATGTATCAAAATCGGCTGATTCAGAATTGCCTGACGAATACCGTTTGGAAGAAACTATTGAGGACTGGCTTCAAAGCAGTACAAAGCTGCAAAACAGCATAAACAATCTATTTAATTTATTTAAGGATATGCCGCCCGATAATGACCCTAACGACGGTATACCTATGAATGGGGAAGACGGTGAATGCAACGAAAGTCTCTCATCGGATTTTAACAAGTCCGCCGAGCCTATTGTCCAGCCTGCCTATTTGCGGGCATTATTGGCCGCGGAGATTGTCTATCAAAACTATCAGGAAGCCCGCTTTGGTTCGGTTAAACTGGAAAAAATCATATACCTGTGTGATGCCCACTTGAATCTTGGCGATAAAATTCAGCAGAATTATTTACGTCAAGTCGCAGGACCGTATGACCCGAAAGGTATGCGTTCGATACGGAGCAATCTCACAAAGCATAAATGGTTCTATGTTAAAAAGATTGACGGCAAAGGCACAAAGTACCTGCCTATGGAGAAATGCGGCGGACACCGCGAAGCATACGAACGGTATTTTGCAAAAGAGAAAACTCAAATACAGCGTATCATTGATGAAATGAAATTATGGTTGACGCAAGATTGCGAAATTGTTGCGACGCTGTATTCGGCATGGGCAGATTTTATTGCGAAAGACATACTGCCGCGTGACGAGCAGATTGTGAATGAAATCCGCGAGAACTGGACTGAAAACAAGCGTGATATTCCGCGTGAAAAGTGGTATGAAAAACTAAACTGGATGAAAAAGGCCGGCTTATATCCGGGTGGGAGCTTTGGGAAAGGTGGTGTCGAATATGAAAATTGACAGGAGCAATTGGCGCTTGGTGAAATTGGGTGATGTAGCGCGAAATCTTAAAGACACGGTAAACATTGACGAATACGGATTAGAGTATTATTTGGGTGGCGAACATTTTAACACAGACGATCTGCATACAAACGGGCGCGGTGTAATTGAAGGCAGCACCATAGGCCCTGCCTTTACCATGCGTTTTCAACCCGAGCACGTTTTGCTTGTATCCCGTAATCCTCATCTGCGCAAAATGGCAGTTGCTGATTTTATGGGTATATGTTCAAATGTTACATATGTTTGCGAAACTAAAAGCGAGTTGCTTTTGCAAGAATATTTGCCCTTTATTATGAGATCAAGTGCCTTTTGGAATTTTGCAGAGGCGAATAAACGCGGTTCGACTAACTTTTATTTGAACTGGAGTGATTTTGCGCGATATGAGTTTTTATTGCCTCCCATTGACGAGCAGAAACGCATTGCGGAAGTGCTTTGGGCAGCGGATGATGTAATTGTAAAACACAAGCAGTCATTAACCGCATTAGTAGACCTAAAGCAATCATTATTGGATGATTTTTGCGAAAAAATTTCTGATGAAATTGTATTAGGCGATTTTCTTGATGATATAAGATATGGTAGTTCCGTTCGTGCAACAGGGTACATTGAAGGGGCAGTGCCAATTTTAAGAATCCCAAATATTTCAAATGGTGAAATAAATTTTGAAAAAATGGGATATATTTGCATTGGCGAAGAAGATAAGCATCGGTTTTCCTTGAATAAAGGCGATTTATTACTTATTCGATCAAATGGCAATCCCGATTATGTTGGCAGAATGGTGTGTGTTGGCGAAAACGCAAAAGGATACGTTTTTGCTTCATATCTGATTAGATTACGTTGTAAAAAATCATTGAACTCTGACTACTTGCGAATCCATTTCAATCACGATAAGTTGCGCACAAAATTGCTGCGTGAGATTAAATCAAGCGCAGGGAATTACAATCTAAACACGCAGGGGATTAAGCAACAAAAAATTCCATATACAGACATCAATGAGCAGGAAAAACTTGTGTTTCAAGTTAAAGCGATAGAAAAGAATATGGATGAAATAAAAAAGCATATTCAAAATACTGGAAACATTATTACAGATATTTTGAATATTGAATTAGGAGGGATTAATTGATGTTTAATGAATGTAATACGATCGAGAAGATGCTTCTTCAAACACTCTCAGCAAAATGGGAGTATATCCCTTCCCAAAGCCTTGACCGTGATTATAGCGATGTCATAATCGGGTCTATGGTCAGCGCCGCCCTTGTGCGCTTGAATCCCGAAATTGCAAAGCAACCCGATAGAGCGGATGATGTAATCATCAAGCTCCGTTCAATCATTATTTCGGTCGCGGGCGATGGACTTGTCCACTCAAACGAGCAAATGACGAGTTGGTTTCGCGGTGAACACAGTGAGCCTTTCGGAGAAAACGGGGAACACGTTTCCGTGAGGCTGTTCGATTTTGAAAATATGCAGAACAACGAATTTGTTGTGACGAGCCAATGGATTTACCCGAAAGCTGATGGCGGCCGCCGTTTCGACGTAGTTTTGCTTGTAAATGGATTTCCTCTTGTCATTGGAGAAGCCAAGTCGCCGGTGCGTCCGTCTGTTACATGGGTGGATGGCGCTGACGATATTCATAACGGTTATGAAAAATCAGTCCCGCAGATGTTTGTGCCGAATGTTTTTTCCTTTGCCACCGAGGGCAAATATTACCGTTACGGTTCTATCCGTATGCCCATAGATATGTGGGGACCTTGGCACTCGTCCGGCAATAAGCAGGAAGGACAGCTTCAAGACGTAGCGCGGTCTGTGTCCGCGATGCTAACACCGGAAGTAGTTTTAGATATACTCAAGTATTTTACGATATTCGCTACCGATAAAAAATATCGCAGAATCAAGGTTATTTGCCGTTATCAGCAGTATGAGGCGGCGAATCTGATTGTTAAGCGCGTTATTGAAGGGAAAACAAAAAAGGGCTTGATATGGCATTTTCAAGGCTCGGGAAAATCCTTGCTTATGGTTTTTGCCGCTCAAAAAATGAGAATGTCGGAAATTTTGAAGAATCCTACCGTTATAATTGTCGTAGACAGAATTGACTTGGATACGCAGATAACAGCCACGTTTAACGCTTCCGATGTGCCGAACATGGACAGGGCAGCAACCCGTGACGAATTGATGACGCTCCTAAAAAACGACACCCGTAAAATCATTATTACCACCATCCACAAATTTGGCGAAGCTGATTCTTTGCTGAATAGCCGCTCAAACATTATCTTGTTGGTTGATGAAGCGCATCGAACGCAGGAAGGAAATTTAGGACAGCGGATGAGAAACGCCCTGCCTAACGCCTTCTTATTCGGACTGACGGGAACTCCAATAAATAAGGCTGATAAAAATACATTTTGGGCTTTCGGGGCTGATTGCGATGAGCAGAGTTATCTCAGCAGATATTCGTTTGAAGATTCTATACGCGATAAGGCAACCTTGCCGTTACACTTTGAAGCTGTCGATGTTCGTTTGCATATAGATAAAGACGCTATCGACAAAGAATTTGCCCGTTTGACAGATCAACTGGATGAAGAAGATAAAGACGACTTGGCAAGGCGTACAGCCAAGATTTCCGTCTTGTTTCGGTCGCCTGCTCGTATCGAAGGTATTTGCAGACATATCGTAGAACACTTCAAGGAAAAGGTTGAACCAAACGGATTTAAGGCTCAAGTGGTAACATATTCCCGCGAGTTCTGTGTTCTTTATAAGCAAGAATTAGACCGGATTATACCGCCAGAATCCAGTGCTGTCGTTATGCACACATCCGGGGGCAAGTCAGATGAGTATGCCGAATATAAATTATCCAAAGATGAGGAAGAAAAACTCTTAGACAGATTCCGTGATCCGGCAGACCCGTTGAAATTTTTGATAGTTACGTCCAAACTTTTAACAGGGTTTGATGCGCCTATTCTACAAGCAATGTATTTAGACAAGCCGATGAGAGACCACAGCTTGTTGCAAGCAATTTGCCGTACAAATCGCGTATATCAAGGAAAGACACATGGGCTGATTGTTGATTTTCTTGGTATATTTGACGATGTGGCTCATGCTCTTAACTATGACGACCAATCTGTGCAAAAAGTGATTTCTAACATTAGCGACGTTGTTGGAAAAATTCCTGAGTTGATACAAAAATGCTTGAAATATTTTTGCGATATAGACAGAACGATACCCAGTTATGAAGGTTTGGTCGCAGCCCAAGAATGTTTGCCGAATAACGAAACTCGGGACGCTTTCGCCGCGGACTATTCCGTATTGAATAAGGCATGGGAAGCTGTATCGCCAGACCCAAGCCTTGAACAATATGCAACTGACTATAAATGGATTTCACAGGTTTATGAATCCGTTAAGCCTCCGAGCGGCAGGGGCAAAATGTTATGGCACGCGCTTGGCGCTAAAACAATTGAGCTTGTCCATGAAAATGTTACGCTTGACATCATCGACGATACTCTTGAAACGTTGATTTTAGATGCGGATATAATTGAGGAAATTGCAAAAAAGCTAAACCCCGGCCAAAAAGCGAAAGAAATCGAGATAAAACTTATTGCAAGGCTCAAAAGGCATAAGGGAAACCCGACTTTTGAAGCACTCGGCGAGCGTTTGGAGCGCATTAAAGAGCAGCATGAAAAAGGACTATTAAACAGCATTGCTTACTTAAAAATGCTTCTTGAACTTGCCAAAGATACTGTTGAAGCCGAGCAAAAAACAGATACCGAAGAAGAACAAAACAAGGCAAAGTCTGCTTTGTCCGAATTGTTTGTTGAGTCCAAAAATGAGAACACACCTGTCATCGTTGAACGTATCGTTAATGATATTGATGATATTGTCCGTTTGGTACGATTTCCTGATTGGCAGTCAACAGCTACCGGCGAAAGAATCGTTAGGAAAGAACTTCGCAAGGTTTTGTATGTTAAATATAAAATCCAAGACCAAGAGTTATTCGATAAAGCCTATAACTATATTAAGGTTTATTATTAACGGATAGGGTTGTAATTTTTCTTAAATAGGGAAAACGGGACGGATTATCCCGCCCCGTTAGATTAAGTCTTGCTTGTTTAACTACCTCGCCACCAGCACTATCTCATTGATTACAAATTCCTCGGCGATATTGCGCTTAGTGTTAAAATGGCGGGTTTTTTCCAAAATGTCCTCCGTATCGGGTAGCGGGTCTTTGGCAAGAAGTTTCTGCGTAATGGATTCTACCATTTCAGATGCTTCTTCGTCCACGCGGTACATCTTTTTCATCAGTTCCCCTGTCATTTTCAGCAGCGAAAATCTTTGACGGTCTGTATCGTGCAGATGCCTCATCGCCATCCGTCCGTACTTGCCGAGGGGTTGCCCCTCGTATTCCATGCTTTTGCCCTCTTTCAAACTGGCGAGCAGGGCTTGGAGTTCTTTGTTATTCAATAAATCTTGACTCATGTGATTTGCCACCTTTCGTTTTTATGTGATGGGTTGCGAATCTCAAAAAAGTAAGGACATAAGCACTTAACAAAATTTGTTTTGGCTTATATCCTTATCGACAATCATACTTGTAGAATCGGAAGTTGACCGTGTGCCCCATATATTCGGGCTTGGAGATGATAGACGCGACCGTTGCGCCGTTCCATGTGTACGGCTTATCGGTGACATTATAAGGAACAATGCCGCGCCGGTTCATGTAATAGGATGGGCGTTCCACCTTGTCGGCGGCGAGGGCTTTCGCTATCTCATGCGGCCCCATGCCGTCGATGGTCATTTGGTAGATGCGCCTGACGATAACGGCGGCTTCGGTGTCGATAATCCATTTCGTCTTATCGTCCGGGTGATAAGTGTAGCCGTAAATCGGAACCGTGGTGAGCCGCTTGCCGCTCATGCCCTTGTTCTTCATCACAGCCTTGACCTTGCGGCTGGAATCCCTTGCCGCCCATTCGTTTATGATATTTCTGAATGGGGTAAAATCGTCCTCGCCGAGCGATGTGTCTACGTTGTCCTGTATGGCGATGAATCTCACGCCGAGTTCCCTCAGACGTTCCATATAAAGCCCGACGCGCAAGTGGTCGCGGCCATATCTGCTAAGGTCTTTGACCAGCCAGTTCCGCACTTTTCCGCCCTCCGCCAGTTCCATCGCTTGGAGGAAGCCGGGGCGGTCAAACCGGGTTCCGCTATGTCCGTCATCCGTTACATGGATGATATTGCGGAACCCATGCTTTTGAGCGTATTCCTCTAAAATACGCTTCTGGTTTATTATCGAATTACTGTCACCGCTGCGCTGCTCGTCATCGACGGACAGGCGCTCGTAGAGGATGGTGAGGTTGTCGCTGTCCTGCTGCCTTTTCGTGTTCATAACGAACCCCTTTCGGGCAGCCGGATTATTCGTGGCAATGCCATTATACCATAGCCGGGGCGCTTTTGCAGCCCCTTTTTTGAAGATATTTGGATTGTCACATCACACCGCCTTTCCGCGCTCTATATCGTTTCGGATAAGGCGCATGATTTTGTCGTTCATCGTCTCCTTCGCGTCCTGATTGAAGTACACCCGTACTTCGTAGACTGTGGAACCGATACGTTTCCGCACGTTTACCGGGGTCCCCGCAAAACCGGAGGTTTTGTGGGGTGGTAGTGGCTCGGCATGGGCGCTTGCGCCCTGCGTCCCCGCCACGGCTTGGGTTGATGCTGCTTGTTTGATTGCCGTCTGCATACCGCTCGGCTCCTTTCATAATGATTTTTTTGTTTTCGACTTTATCTTTCGGACATACCGCAGGCTCCGCCCCTGCGTCCTGTGATTGCCCAAACCACAGGTTTCGTGTCGGGATACTTTCTGAATCGCCACCCGATTTGCCCGGGCGATACGCGCCATTACCGTGACGCGCGACGGTTATTCAGTTGTTAGCGACAACGTGTGATATATGATATTGTTGTCGCTAAATACATTATCGCAAAGCCTTGACAGGAAATCAAGACTAATGTACAATAATAACTGTACTTATGGATAATCGCTTAATGGGTATATACCGATTTACGCTTAACGATTAACGTCACATTGAGCGAAACAGGGGGATAACGCTATGATTGCCAGCGTCTATATCAAGGGCGAACGCATCTGCTTTTACAACGAACCGGGCAGCTTTTCTAATTTTGGCGGGATTGAATATGAGCTTGGCAGGCCGTTGTTGGATTTTATCTGCTACGAGCATGACCGATTCGACGAGGCGTTCACCTTGATTGCGGAAGCCTACGACAACGACTTCGCCCATATCGGCGCGAAAGACCCGGAGTATCTTGCCGGGTTGAGGGAATCCATGACCGAAATGCAACAGCACGAGGTTTATGTCTATTTTTACGCCCAAATGCTTGCGGAGTTCGTCTACGCTTTTATAGAATCGCCGAAAGCGGCGGTGGAGCAGCTTGAACCCAAACTCCCCGGCGCGGCGAAGAAACTCGCGTGGGTTGTGGATTTTGAGTGGCCCGCGTCTAAATCGCAGTTTGTGCAAGTGGCGTTATTCGCGGACAAAGAAAGACGGCTCTTTCGAGCCGCCAAAGATGTTGTGGCGCTGATGTTCGAGGATTTGAAACGCGCGCATGAAGCTATGATATTTGAGATAGAATTGCTGCTTAAAATCCGCGAAACGGCTCAAATTGAATCTTCCTCAATGGAATATCTCTACGCGCTTGAATATCTACACTCCAACCATTCCGGGCATTTTCATTTCCTTGAAAAGCCGTTCCGCACATTTTACGGCGTGACGAAGCCGCCGGAAATTGTTGAATTGTATGAGATTGACACGATAAAGGATTTGCTCCGCTTTGAGTTTATCAAAATGATTGAGCATGACATTTTTATAAAGAAATGCAAAAACTGTGAGCGGTTTTTCATCCCCATGCGCCGCGTTGACGCCGAATACTGCAACCGCTTTTTCAACGACACTCAAAAAAGGTGCAATGAAATCGGAGCGATGCTACGTTATGAGAAAAAGGTCGCGGAGAATCCCGTTTGGGAAGCCTACAAAAAGGCATACAGACGGTTCAACTCCCGTACCCGTTCAAAGAAGATGACGCAGAATGAGTTTATGGCGTGGTCTGACGAAGCCGCGAGGAAGCGGGACGAGTGCTTGGCGGGGAATCTGCCCTTTGACGAGTATATGGCATGGTTGGAGCAGGGCAGATTACGGAAAAGCAGGAGCGAAATGCTGGCGGCGAAAGAGGGAAAAGCAGAAACGCCGGATAATGGCTGACCTTATTCACAAAAAAAGAACGCCCCGTTTCGGAGCGTCCTGATTGCCGTGTCAAGCGTATACCACTTCATCGAGCATCATTTTTTCGGCTACTCGGTGGACTTCTTCCATGTGC
>Ga0099364_10004435_pt1 | contig 21280 bp, 16 predicted proteins | sample TergutTh196P3_FD_73070 | JGI IMG/M metagenome (GOLD analysis project Ga0099364, IMG submission 73070) | Microcerotermes parvus P3 segment gut microbial communities from Pointe-Noire, Republic of the Congo - Th196 P3 | ecosystem: Host-associated > Arthropoda: Insects > Digestive system > Gut ... | reverse complement strand
GTCAGAGTTTTCGCTTAGAATAAGATTCGGGAGTAGATAATCTCCGGCTTGGCTGTAGGTGAGTTTCATAGTCTGCTCCTTTCCGAGTGAGTGGCGTTAGTCCGTTCGTGTGCCGCAAACGCTTCTGCCGCCTACATTTATAGAGGGGGTGCTGTTTACCCCCTCTATAACATATCACTACAACCAAGCTATTCTGCGGACTTTGCCAATGTGCCATGACGGGTGTGAGCGGCACAGGCAGGCACGGCGTAATCCATCAGTATTATCAATGCGTTACCAACCGCAAAAAAGGCGGGTGTAAAAAGAAAACAGTCAAAAAGGGATTCATTGAAGATTTAGTAGTAACCGAAATCATCAACACTCTGACCGACGATTATATAGATGACATCGCCTGTAAAATCAGCGAGTTGTCCGCAAGGGAGGGCAACACCGATACGGTCAAACGGCTTAGACGACTGCTCAAAGAAAACGAAACCGCTACGGCGAATCTTATCAAAGCCATTGAAGCGGGGAAAGCGGTCGATATATTATCGTCGCAAATCGAAAAACGACAGCTTGAAAAGACCGACCTTGAAACACAGATTGCCAAAGAGAAACTGATTAACCCGGTTCTCGCATTCGATGAAGTGAAATTCTTCTTTGAAAAATTCAAGCACGGCGATGTAAACAGTATGACCTACCGCATGACGCTGATTGATACCTTTGTCAGCAGGATTTATCTGTATGACGGCGACGATGCGCGGCTCGAAATCTTCTGCCACGCAAGCGAAAAGGGCATAAACATACCCATAGGCGAACCGACAAGCGGTTCGCCTATGGGACAAATGGTGGAGATAAGCGGGATCGAACCGCTGACCTCTTGAATGCCATTGGAGCGAATTGATGATACAGTGCGCCGAAATCTGCTGAAATCAAGCAGTTTCGGCGTATTGTATTTTTGATAATACCTACTGCGCCATGATAGTTGTCGTCAAAATTGTCGTCAAGATTATAAGATGTAGACGCCGGTTCATTTGTGTTCTAACTTGCAACGAAGCAAGTTAGTTGCAAGTTGTTGCAACTATGCTGGAGCTATACCAAAAACCAACGGGCGGATGATGTTTTCCCTTCAACCCGAACTTTGTTCTTGTTCCTCAACTCTCTCAGCAATACTTGAATTTGCCCGCGTGAATGGCTTGGCAAGACCTGATGCAACTCCTTTAACGGCGTTCCCATGTCATTGTTGTTTTGGATGTGTGTCAATATCAATGCCTTGTTTGTCTCGCGGTCTAACCCCTTCAAGCGGGTGTGAACACCCGACTTGCCTGTTGCCTCGTAGAGCCTACGGGATAGCATATATTTGCTTCGTCCGGCGTGTTCAACTATTCCCATATCAATAAGCCGTTTTATGCGGGCGCGGAGGTTATCAGAAAGCCACTGTTCGTGGAACAACGCATTTATTAGGAGGAAGTCATCAGTTGTCAAAAATTCAAACTGCTCATTTCCAATTCTGTTTATAAGGGACAGCATCTCCCTGTCAATGACCAGTCCGTTTAATGTCAGGCTCACAAAATACGCGTCTGTCCCTGTGAAATCCGGTAAGGACTTTGCTTCTTTAATACACAGCTCAAAAATGAGGTTCATTCCCTGCCCGGAGCGTTCCACCAATCCGCAGAGTGCAAGAAGTTCCGCGATACGGCGATTTCTGGGCGATTGTCTGTACAAGATATTTTCAACTGTAATGCCTGTCGGCAACCCGCCGGGGCTTTCCAGCACGAGTCTGTCACGATATTGGCGGACAAAGACGCTACCGCTTAACTGATAATTTCTATGGCAAACTGCGTTCAGCAGTGCTTCGCGGACGACACGCTCATTAAACGTAGGAATATCAAAGACAAATAAGCCTTCTTGGTAGTGCTGTTTATCGTTGCGTAGATTTATCAGTTCCCATATATGATCATAACAGGCGAAGAATCCCGAGCGCATTTCTTCTCTCTGCTGCGCCGGCCCCGACGCATCCGACGACCTGTATTCAAAAACGATTTCAGACTGCGGCAAAAACCGGCCAAGAGCGTTTTTAGTGCCAAACAGTATAAGCGCAGCATATGTTACGCCCCTGTCTGTAACCGCCTCACAATCGGTCAACAGTTGCTCGGCAGATACATTTTTTAGGCGGGTATTTCCGCTTTTCACAATCCACTTTGAGCGGAATGCTTCAATGGCGTTGCTGTCCAAGTCCTGCATACTTGCGTCAACACATATATCGCCGGAGAAGTCATGCCCGGACTCCGCATAAATGTCACGCAGCATTTCCTGCGGCATCGGAGCAAGACTGTCGCCTTTATACCACCATGCAACTCCGTCTACTTGAACAGGCAACCCCGCCGGGCGGCCTGCGACTTCAAAGACCAGAACTTTCCCGTTTTTATGGTCATACAGTAGGAAATCGACCCGAATATGTAGCTTGTTAATAAGCCCTTCTCTGGTACGTTCCGGCTGGTCGAACGCTTCGCTCCCAACCACCTTGCGCGGTCGACGGTCTGTTATGCCGAGTACGAGCTTCCCGCCGCCACAGTTGGACAACGCGCAACAGACTTTGACAGCTTCGTCAAAGTCATAACGCCGCTTGGCTTCCTTGAATTGATAACGCTCTCCCTCGGGAGCGTTTAGTAATTCAGCGATGCTTTCATACGCCATGCTCGCTCACTCCTTCGCCGTTTCTATTGAGGTGTCTCGTCTTATCTTTTGTGTTGCAGCTAAGATTAGTCACGCAATAGTTACTGTTTTTGTTAGTATATACTTTCCTTATTACAGCAGAACTGCTTTAACGCCCATATCCAAAGGGTTTATTTCCATGCGATACCTCGTTAGTCCATTCGCCACGGCAATAGTTTCAAGCTCGTGGCGCATATTATCAGGCATATTAGCTCCATAGTAAATTGCAATTGGTACTGCGTCAACATTTACAAATGACTTTGAGTTGCGCGGAACCCCTTTTAGAGGAGTAATCAAACGCCACTCAGCTTCAGATTTATAGTCAGCAGCCTTATACAGGTATCCCTTAATACTCCACAATTCGTCAGGATGGTTTATATAAGCTCCTTTACCTCCTATTTCTTGAACATACTGATTAAATAGTGAGTGAATTATGATAAGGCTTGAATTGTAGGTTTCGCCATAAATAACAGGTAGAACAACATAATCTGGCTGTATACTTTTATCTGACACTTCTAAAAAATGAAATCTCGCGTTAAGGCGTTCAAACTCATATTCTAAAGCGTAGCCCCTATGTCTATCTGCATACCTATCCCACATGGTCACACCATTTACGTCTTCACAGAAACAGGCAATATATCCTGTGTGCCTTAAAACATCTGTTGTTGCCCCATATTCGCTCTCTGCACGCTTCTTGAGTTCTGCGATTGTGGAAGCTGCTTGCAATCTCATTTGAGGTTTGAGAGCTAAATTGCCTGTTGCATATCCTTTATTCTTTTGTACTACACGCCGCATTTTCCTGCTTACACCCTTCATTGCAAAGTCTGGGAACGGCTTTCCTTCAAAAATGTGGTTTGCAGCTACATCTATGTTGTTAAGCATTTCCATTAGCTCAGTAACTACTCGTTCAATATCTACTACTATTTGGGAGTCAAATATATCTCCCATTTCGCTCGGTTTTGTCACGGGGATATTACCTCTACGTAACGCTTCAATATTGTACGAAGCAGTAGAACGGTATCTAAACAAGGATTTAGGCATATTCCCTTTTATATAGCCATTGAGACGTTGATAGCTTCTGCGTTTGCTTGCATCGTTGTCAAATGCAGGAATTACAGTATCCCTCAATAAATCTGCAAATACTTGTCTATAATTACTGTCTCGCAACATATCTACTCCTCAAATCCAAAGTCCTTGACCTTCAACGTCCGGCAGTTCTCGGATACTGTCCTCACAACCTGCGGAGACAACCCATCTGGCGAGTCTACATTCAGTTCAAGAGAAATCTCTGCCTTAACACCATCAACACTTGTCAAGTGACTGATAACTTCCTCCACGAGCCGCTGGACATCGCGTCCGATGCGGGTGGTGTCGAGTTGCGCCGACATATAGAAGCGTTTGTTTTTCGGAATCGTAGCGGGTTCTTCTTGGGTGAGTTCATTCTCTCCTGTACTGGGAAGCGGATACGGTGTTGATGGAACATCATTGCTGTCAGCAGGGGCGGGTATGTCCCCGCCGATTCCTGCTTTTGCAGCAGCTTCTGCTTGCCGTTTCGTAGTTTCCTCGGCAATCTGCTTCTGAGCCACGCCGACCTTCACCAAGTAGCCGGAGCGTTCGACAATGCCGATATACTGGTTGAATTTCAAGTCGATATACCGTGCACCATCATAAGCGGATGCAAATGCAAAGTATTCTTCGGAGTTCAGACCTGTGCGTATAGTTTCTTCCAGCACACTTTCATTTGCCAAGCGTGGCAGATAACAATAGGTGCATAGAAATTCCCATAGTTTCTTTATCGGAATATTATCGGTATCCTTCCACAGCACATTGTCCAGTTCCATCCGCAGCAGAGCGGGTGCCCACTTTGTAACGACAGTCTCATTTTGCAGCATTTTACTGGCTGCTTTTGTGATAATGTCATCGCTACCGCCGCTGATGCGGATAGTATCCCAAACGATGGTTTTCATGTCTGTATCCTTGTCGATATAAGGTACAAGAAGCCAACAGTATGCCTCTTTTATCCGTGCATCTACCGTTTCATTGGAGCGACGAAGGTTGTTGTCGGTTTCGCGGTTCTGTGCCGCGTCAAGGTTTAAGTCACTACTATCATCCTTGATGGATTTCCACGCTATGTAGAGCTTGACTTCTTGCTTCAATGACAACATCAGGTCTTGGTCGGGCGCAACAAACGCAAGCATATTTCGGTAAATACGTGGTGTTGTTCCTCTGTTATTCAGAATATCAATAACTGCCGCCATAGCACTATTGCTTGTATTTGATGCTCTGTACACATCCGCAGGGCTTAGAACAACGAGCCGCGTAGTCTGCTCATCCGGCACGTCGAGCGAAGACGATGGGCATATATGGACACCTGCATAGGGGTGTTCTTTACGCAGTTTGCGAAGCCGCGTTTCGATTTCATATTCCACATTGGAAGCGGATACCTGCGTAGCACGGTCTTCGACGGTCTTGCGGAGTGTTGGGCGAGTGTCATACCAGAAGCGGTCGCCTGATGGGTTGGTGTATAGGTACGCCAGTGAGGAAGTCAGCGTACTCAAAGCATCATTGAAGTTGGCGATATTCTCACCGGGTTGGATTACGCCAAGCCGTATGCGTGAGGACTCAATGCCGCGAACACTCTGGTCGCGGACAGTCGGTGCGCTGCCAATCATAATCGTTCTCGCCACACGGCGAGCCGCCAGCTTGCCGCCGTAGCGTGGGGTGGATTGGTCTTTTTGGAATGGAATGGAGTTTCTTCCGTCTACCTCGCGGTCGACAAGAGCGTTCCACCCATCGGAGAGGTGGCGTGTCAGCTCGTCACGCACATTCGGCACATCAAGCGGTATCGAACCGGGCATTATCATAAGCCCCGCGTCGTTACCCATCCACAGTTCGTGGATAACCGCAGCCATCAGCCGCAGCACGCCGCGTGTTCTTTGGAAACGCTCCAATGTTGCCCAGTCCTCGTAAAGCCGGTCGAATACTTCGGGGTGGATTGGATAGCAAGAAATCATGCGCTCTCTGTACTCTACCTCGCGTGCTTCCATCGGAAAGTCACTCTGATTTTCATTGTACATTTGGCTAAACTTGGAGCAAATGGTGTCGCGACCGTCAGGATTCTTGCAATCGAGGAACAGCCGACGGCGCACGACCTCAAAGCCCTCATTGGCTGCAACAGGCTTCCAAATCGACTCCATGCGTCCAAAGGTATGCTCTATGGTGTCGAGGGCAATCTTTCCGGCTTCGCCGCCGATTTCAATTTCAGATTCCGGGATTGACGCGACAACAAGGCTGTTCTTGCTTGCTCTCGCAGCTTCGGTGATAGCCTGTATAAAGGAAATAAAGTTATCAAACGTGCCGCCGGGTAAATCCTTTGCGCCATAAATCGCTTTAGCGTAGGCAACCAGTTCATCCATAAGAATGAGGCACGGTCCGGCTACGTCAAAAAGGTCTTTAAGTGTTTCTGATCCGGGTGATACTCCTTTTCTGTCTGATTCCTTTATTATGTCATACAATTTGAGATTGCCCGCAGACACAGCAAGCTGTGCCGCCATTTCACCCCAAAGCGTATGTATTGTTATCCCCGGCATATTATTGGGGCGTTTATTTTTCGTCGGGTCAAGGGCAGTTCCCACCAGCACAGCCACGTTTGCTTTCGGCACCGTCGAAACGCCTGCGCCTTGAAGGATAGGTTTTATATTTGGGATTTTGTCCACCGAGACATTGCCACGCATCATGTGGTACAACGCAAGCATACTGTGGGTTTTACCACCGCCGAAGGCCGTCTTTAGCTGAATGACCGGCTCACCGTCCTTGCCGCAGATACGGCGGAGCGATTGCGTGAGCAGACCTGCCATACCTTCTGTAACAAAGGTTCGGGAGAAGAACTCCACGGGGTCACGGTATTCATACGCGCCTTCGCCCCTTGCAACCTGAGCGAGGTCGGCGGCGAACTCCGCGTTTTTGTATCGTCCTTGTGCTACATCGGGGTGCGGCTGCATGACATCGCGCCAAGGGGGAAGACCGCTGATGGGTGCGGTGTTTAATATTCCCACATTCTTTGCTTTGGGCGCAACAGGAGCGGTGGTTACTTCCGTAACGCTCGCGGAACCATCAGCCGAGCCGTAGCGAGAGGTGCGGAGCAATCCGCGAATTTCCTCCGCGCTTTCGGGGTCTATCTGCTCGGAAAGGCGCGACATGGTGTCCAGCGCACGCCATGTGTCGTCATCAGAAAAGTCTTTTCCACCGATATGTGCAGACTTGTTGCGGAAGCTCGCCAGTTCCTTCGCCCATGTGCGGTGGTCTACCGACAGCTTTTTCCTGAATATGTCCTGCCAATGTATATCCGCGAACAGCAGGAGGCATCGAGCAACATCCAGAGAGTCGGTAATCGTGGCATAGTCTCCGTCCTGCGGCAAGTCACGCTTCTGTTCATCACGCAAGGTCTTAATCACGCCCTCGCGCCACCAGATTTTGCTCCCGAACGCCGGTGACAGTTCGCGAGCTATGTACGCCGCGAGCGAGCCCCGCAGAACTGTAAACGCCTTGTCGATTGTTGCACGATTTTCCATGTCGGATGCCTCCTATGCAATTTGGGCAGCAATACGCCGCAACTGTGACCGCATATCTACAAAGCTGGGGGATGCGTTTTGCTCAACATTCATGTGTGGACTAATTGCTTCCGCCCATATAGATTTTTGTTCTCCGACCGCCTGCCGACCTTTTTTGTTAAGAGCTTTGCTGCCGCCTGCATAGACAGCATTAGCAAGCACCTCCCATGTCCCGCAAATGGAATCATTTTCATATCCGTTCAACACGTTGCTTTTTGCGCGGGGATAAGCCTTTCGTACTGCATTTAAGTCCCCCAGATACCACGCCTCAAATTCTTCGATAGCGAGGCAAAATACAGCATTTGGCTTTGGATTGCAAGCATCAAGCACACCGTTAAGCTCCGATAAAAACTGCTGCTTGTCCTTGTTGTCTAAGTCGCAGATTATAACTACAGCTTTACAGGCGGGGACTTTCCCAAGCCCTTGCAATAAGCGCGGCAGTTGCCCGAGTAATTTTCGCTTGCTTGCATTGTCCTTCGGTTTAAGTCCTTTGGGGATATGGCCTATCCCTCTGTAGTGATGGATTCTGACGGTTATATTGCTCCCAATCATCTTAGGAACGAGAATATTCATAGCCTTTTTACCTGACTGGTCTTCAATCAAGAGTTCAACGTACATTGCTGCCATCCCCCTCGAAGTAATCGCTATACCACAACCCGCCCAGCGGAAGGCCTTCTTCAACCAGCGCGGTTATTTCAGGGTTATCGCTCGCACGGTGTATCTTAGAGAACCCGTCATCACCTTTTTCTAGGAGCCAAACCTCGGTTGGCTCCAGCGCATTCACAAAGTACGGTTGATGCGTAGTGACAAAAATTTGAGATTTGTTTTTGCCGCTTGTTGCGTATTCACGGTACTGTTTCGCAAGGATTTCCAACAGCTTATGATACAGTCCATTTTCCGGTTCTTCTATGCCAATGAATGGACGGGGGTTTTGGTCGGAGAGCAATAATAAATACGCAAACATCTTCAATGTCCCGTCAGACATTTGTTGAGCAGAAAACGGATCTTTGAATCCTCTGTCGTTGAATTGCAGCAACAACCGTCCGTCAGGCATAGGGACAGTATCAATTTTATCAATTCCCGGTATTTTCCCGGCGATATCTATCAGTATTTTTTCAAACTGCTTAGGGTGGTCACGTCTCATAAGTTGAACTACATTCCCGATATTGTCGCCGTGTACATTTAAGTGTTTTTGCGGTCCGGCCAAAGGGAGGCTGCGGGCAGCGTCCGGCGTAAAATACGACAGATACCAATCCTCGATGAACTGTCGGAACGCAGAAATTCTTGGATGCTGTTTTAACGCACCGAGAGTTGTGATGGCCAGTTTACGGATATTTTCAAGCTCCACAGATTCCCTTTCGTTGGATTCATCACGCATTAGCTCTTCAATTTGGTTAACGATTTGCTCAGACTCTTCTTTTATACCTTCGTACTCACCCTTCCAAACTATTCCGCGCCCTTCTTCGAGCAATAAGAATGAATAAGGTTGTCCCCTATCTTGCCCTTTCCTGCGTTGACGCAAGCGCTCACTCTTCACATAAGGGCGAGAAGAACTATCCAAAGAAAACGCCACCTCATATGTGATAGGACGCGCGTTATGCTCTTCTTTATAATAAATTTCAAACATAATTGGCTCTTTAACACCTTGTGACACCATGCGTTCAAAGCCGTTGCGTTTGTCGCAGGCTTCCTCAACACCTGTTTTTAAGCAATCGGACAAAAAGCCAAAAGCATCAAACAACGTGCTTTTACCTGCGCCGTTTTTCCCGATAACCGCCGTCATCGGGGTTAGTTCAGCTTTTCCCCACTCGTTACACAACCGTCCCAGAGTAATGTCGCGTAACGCTTTGAAATTGCGGATACGGAACCCCAAAATCTTCGCCATGTTTATACCCCCTCAATTTTTTGTTGTTCGCCGCTTCTTGCCTGCGCGTGCAACTCCGCCACCTTCATCTGCACCTCCGGCCATGCGATGACCAGCGAGTTATACGCAAACGCCTCCTGTGCCCAATGCTTACGCTCCGCTATGGTGAACAGCCTGTACGCCAGCGCCTTGGCCTGCTCCGGCTCGGAGGTGAACACATCCGCGACTATCTTCGCCACACCGACCACGCCGTCCTTCTCCATTGCGCGGGTAAGCTGCTGGGCAAAGAGCCAGAGTATATCTTTATCCGCCTTTTCGGGGATTTCCTCCCGCGTGAGCAAACGGACAACGCCCTTCTGTGCATATAGTATACCACGCCCGGAAAGTTTTTCAACAGAAGTATTCTTCGCCCGCGCCAGCACGTCCGCCTCGCCAAACTTCATATCGTTGAAAGCACATTGCGTATACAAGTCCACGCAAAACCGGCTGTCGCGGTCAAGTTCTCCGTCCTGCTCGGTAAAGTACAGGTCTAGTTCCTGATTGATAATCTGCAACGCCGACCGGACGCTCATCGAATTCCCGTCCGCCTCCAACACCTTCGAGTAGCGCGAGTACACCCCCATGCCGGGGCCGATAGCCGACTGAGCCAAGTCCACAGGGGCGATGTTCGATGCTTGTAGCTTTTGCAACGCGGGTTTGAGTTCGCGCTTGAGGGCGTTGATAAAGTCGCGACGGGTGCAGATTGGAGCGTCTGTGGGGCGCTTGCGGCAGACGAGGACGATGGAGGAGGCTAGGGCGTTGACCGTGTTTTTTAACCCTGTTTCGCGCTCGGTGTGCATAGGCCATGTTCCTGTGATTAAAAAGTTTGCACGAATTATTGCCGACAACATCGTTTCCCATCCTTGTGAAATGGTATTATCGTTATTGTCGGAGTCATTTTGCTTATAGGCGTAGTAGACGGTTACAGGAATATCATTTCGGGCGTAATTGTTTATCTGTATGAATGTTTTCGACATACCGTCTTCAAAAAATGCGTTGGCTTTCTCCTTGCTTCCGTCAAATCTATATGGAGTAGCAATAAGTTCCTCTGTTTTCGGAACAAGCATAGTTCTAAATAGTTCAGGGTAGGTTTCATTTATTGACTGTCGCATCCAGACATAGAAATAATCCGACAGTACAGCATATCCAATCATGTCATAATAAGGTGGGTCTGTTGAAATCATAATATTACGCATACCATTGTCGGTTTGAGCATCGTGTTGTATTGCTACGCTATTTGTCGAGCATGGGAAAATGTTGAAGCATTTTACAATCCATTCAATCGCACCCGACCAATTGCCGGTGGAATTTGAGAATACATTTGTTTCCGAGTAATCCCAAATCATCGGAAGTGCTTGCCTCCCAAATGTTTGAGTAACAAATCCATCAGCATATGTGTTAAGGGTAGAGCAATAATTAGCCTGCCTATCAACTGCAAATGCCAAATAAACACCTACGGCCTGAGCATATTCTTTACTCCCTCCTTCCTTTTCAATTTCAATTTGAATTTCAACAACAAGACGACTCAAAGTCATCAAAGCCGTTAGCTGGCGATTTGTAAACAGTTTATCAAAAGTATTCAACCCATAAGCCGGACACCAGATATTACGTGGGTCGTAAGAAAGTTCTTGTGTAGGATACTCACTTGGCTTTTCGACCTGTGCAGCCATTATATGTTCATCATTCGGCGAAAGGTATAATCGCCCATTTTCACTTTCTGCAACTATTGTCATTAAGACAGCCCCTAAACGTTCTTCCATCGCTTCATTTTTTATATAATCTGGCGTTGTTGTTCCACCACAACAAACGCACTTAAACCTTGCTCCTCTTGATGTCTTCGGCGGTTCAGGCGCATCCTTGCCATACCTTACCTCATAACGTATACTCTTACCCTCAGTAACTGGTTGGATATACGCCTCCTTACCCTTCTTCTTCGACAACTCAAAACTACTCGCCAACGGCATTTCACACCCGCACGCTGGGTTCGGACACTTCACCGTCCGCGCCCAAATCCAAGCGATGACCGTATGCTCCTTCCCATGTTCGTCCTTGACCTTTGGATATAAATGCCCAATCCGCTCAAACGCTTTCTGTTTCATCCATTCGCCGTAGTACCGCACATCTTCGGCAAGCCCTTGTGCGCCCGTCCATGTTTGCACTTTTCGGCGCGAGTCGGGATTCACCGGCGGTTGTCCGGCAAACCTCGGCGGTATTTCAATCATGGCTTTGTTTATCATTACGGCGACGGGATTCAGGTCGCTGGCGTGGGCTTCCAGTCCGAGCCGTTGGGCTTCGAGCGGGATTGCGCCGCCGCCCGCGAAGGGGTCGAGCAGGGCGGGCGGGTTGCCGTCGGTGGATTTCATTATCTCGGCTTTCGCCGCATCGAGGACTTCTTTGTTGTTGGAGTTCTCCCACTTTACCAGTTCGGAGAGTATCTTGAAAAGCCGCTCACGCTCGGCGTTTTGGGCTTCTTCATTTCCTTCAAATTCCGGCAGACTGGACGGGTCATCGACGAGCGACGCCCAGATAACAGCACGCGCCGCCGCAAGCGGCCGCCGCGCCCACCAAAGGTGCAGCGTGGACGGATGCCCGTGACGGATGGATTTCTCGCGGGCGGATTGTGTGTTGATGGCTTCGAGGGGTAGAGCCACCTCGATGAGTTTCTTTTTATGGGGCATAAGGATGCTCCTTTACTATTTTTTTATCCATACATTACCATCAATGTCATCTTTGCGTGGATTTCCTCCTGAAGAAATCGCTCTATCGTGTTGCAATAACTCATACAGCAGTTCCCACGCTTCATCTGTTGATATTCCGAGCTTCGCGGCAATTTGAGATGTGTTAACGAATGAACCGAGGTTAACCGCTTTTAGCACTTCTTCTTTCAGCTCGTTTCGCTTTTCTTTGTCGGAAGGAAGAGTAGTAGGCGACGAAATACCTATCACCGTATTTTCTTTAAGGCGTTTAATCAATTCCTTTGCAAACAACACCGTAATATTATCAACGGTATAGTTCTCTGTGTTCAAGCATTGAATGTCTGCAAGCTGTGAGTAATGGGTCTTTAATTGCTCCTGAGTAACATTGTAGAGCAATGGCAGAATAATCTTTTGCCCTGTATCATTTTGTCGCAATAGAAACTCTCGCAACTCAAGCTCAGTCCATTCGCGGCCAAAAAACTCATTTGAAATAACGATAATGGCGAACTCAGCAGTTGCCGTACCGTTAAGAATTTCTTGCTTCCAGTTATCGCCCCAGTCGATGCTGTCCTTATCGTAGAATATGCGTATACCGAGCTGTGATAAGGCTTTATGCAGGCTATCCACATATGTCAACTTGTCTTTACTGGCATGAGAAATGAACAAGTCATATTCTTTTCTTGGCACAACACTATCTGCCTTTTTCTCAGGCATTGTTTGGTGCAAATTAGCAAACGGAGCATAGCTTATAGTTGGATTACTACTATAATTAACATCTGTTTGCATGGGAACGGAGAGATTCTGCCTTTTCGCTTCTTTATTTAAGTCCGCTTGAATGTTCTTTATTAGTTTTTTTGCATCAAATGAATATCCTTTATTCGGCATATTATTTCCCCCTTTGAATTTATTTTATTTAATCCTCACATCAAGCATTCCGAACCGTTCACCAGTTCCATGATATTGTAGTTTACGCTCGTCGCCGCAAAGTCCGGGCGTTCGTGGAACGGCTTTTTCAGGTAGACAGTTTTCGTCTGCGCTCCGTCCACCTCGACGATTGCCAATATATATTCATCCGGCTTGTTGAGAGCCGTCAGTATCTCGTTCTTGGTAACGGTCACAGTCGAAGCGCCTGCTGCGCGGCCTTTGACCTCGATGAAGCGGAGTGTTGCGCCACCGGCGTCTCGTTTGTCCTTTGGTATCCGCGACTCAATATCATAGCCGACCTTTTTGCCGCTCACATCCTTGGGTATATACCCGAGGGATGTTTCAATGTCCATTACGGCTTTCATAGCAGCGAGTTCAATTTTTTGCCGAACCATAGCGTCGGCGGCGAAGGTGTCGGGTTTGCCCATCAGCGTATCAAGCAGTCCGCGCGGGACGACTAACGCACCGCCGACAATCACAGGCGGCATGGCGGAGATTAGCTTCTCCGTTTCCAGTTCCGCGAGGCGCTTCTGCATCCGGGCTTCCAAATCTTCCGCACGGCGGGCTGCCATTTGAGAGTTCAGTTTTGCGTTGGTTTTGCCCGCAGCTTCTCTCATTTTTAATTCGCCGGCACGGAAGTCCCAATATTGTATCTCCGAGGTCAGCCGGCCTTTCACTGCCTTAGCTGTCTTATCAATGAGCTTCGTCTTACGCTCACGGACTTCGGCGACATGGGCGGGGATAATCTGCGAGATGGCGTAGCCGACCGCAATATCCTCTACGTCTGCTTGCAGCCATTGCTGACCGCTTAGGAAGGTGCGGACAGCAGTCTGCTCGTCCTCTTCGGCGGCACGGTAGTCAAGGTAGGGGGCATACCCGGCATTGACCGCCGAACCGTCTTCTTTTATCTCGACAAAGTGAATGTGCTTGGATATAACACGCTTGCTGCCGGACGGCATGATGAAACCATCCTGCACGGCGTCCTCCACATAGAACAGAAGGCGGGGGGCGGTGCCGAAATCGTTGTCGTCAATGAACACGGCGCCGCGTTTCAGCACGTCCATGTTGCGCTCCCGCACGAGATCGATTGTGGCTTCCAACAGCGGATGACCGGGAGCGATGAGTGCGGCTTGTGCAGGTCCCTGCGCGTTGCAGTAAGTCTTGTCGAAGCACACCCGTTCATATCGGGTAAGCACCGGCTCGCCAAACCCGATTTGCATATCACGGTTTCGGACGGCATAGGGAACGGCGGTTATCTCATAGCGACCCTTCTCACGCGGACGGATTTTTCCGCCAACGCTTTGAAACGCCTCCAAAAAGAACGCCTCGATGAAATGCGGCTGAAGTTTGTGCGCTTCCATCCGCTCCATATCTTCACGGATGGCAATGACCTGATGCATGTCCATCACATCCTCGGTCAGGGCGTGTTCGTCGAGCAGTTTTTGGAGGGCTTCACGGTCGAGGGAGTGGTCTACCACCTCGTAGAGTCTCGCCCTCACGTCAGGGTCATTGCCGTAGCGGATTGCCTCTATGAGCAAGTCCCGCAGTGGCTTGTTGTCGAACGTAATCTTACCGAGAACATCAAAGACTTTGCCTTTGAGAGCTTCGCGTTCCTGTTCCAATTTTTCAAAGAGCCGTTGGAAAACCATACCCTCACGGGTTTCACGGCTTACAAGGTTCCACAGGTGACAAACCTCCGTCTGCCCGATACGGTGAATCCGCCCGAAACGCTGTTCCAGCCGGTTCGGGTTCCACGGCAGGTCATAGTTGACCATCAGATGGGCGCGTTGCAGGTTGATACCTTCACCTGCCGCGTCGGTAGCAATGAGGATACGCACCTCTTTGTCCTGCTTGAACAGTTCCTCAATCTTTCGCCGTTCATCGCGGAGTATGCCGCCGTGTATGGTGACAACCGCTTCCTCACTGCCGAGCAGGGAGCGGATTTTATCGGTCAGGTAACGGAGGGTATCGCGGTGTTCGGTGAAGATAATCAGCTTTTCATGCAGACCGTCTGTGTGCATATTCTTATTGTCTTGGAGGAGCTTGGAGAGTTCTTCCCATTTACGGTCTTCTCCGCTCTGCCGGACATCGTTCGCCATGCGTTCCAATCGCTTTAATGTGGCAATCTCCGCTTCAAGCTCGGCAATGGTCTGCGCAGCGGAGGCTTGGTCTACGACCTTTTCTTCGGTGTCTTCCAGTTCCGCCGACGGCATATCATCGTCGTCATAATCATCATATCCCGGGATGCTGTAATCAGCCGCACGTCTGCCCAGTCGCTCTTCCGCAAGACGACTTTCTAAGCGCTCACGGCGGCGTTTCAAGGACTGGTAGATGGCTTCCGGCGAGGAAGCAAGGCGGCGTTGCAGTATCGTCAACGCAAAACCAACGGTGGTCTTGCGGTCGCTGTTCAGGTTATCGGCACGATTGAACTCTTCCTGTACATAATCGGTGACTTCCGTGTACAGCTTTGCTTCCATCGGTGACAGGTCATAGTTGACTGTGTACGCTTTTCGTTCAGGGAATAGCGGAGTGCCGTCGAATTTCAACAAATCTTCTTTAACAAGCCGCCGCATGACATCCGACACATCCACGGCTTGGTTTCCGCTCCGAGCTACGCCTTCAAAGCGGTCTTGGTCGATGAGAGACATAAAGAGCTGGAAATCTTCCTCTTTGCCGTTGTGCGGAGTCGCGGTCAAAAGAAGGAAGTGTCGGGATATGGACGACAGCAGTCTGCCGAGTTGGAAGCGTTTTGTATATTTAACTTCGCCGCCCCAAATGGTGGCGGACATTTTATGAGCTTCGTCACAGACGATTAAGTCCCAATCGGTAATACGCAGCTTCTCTTGTATTTCCTCGTTGCGGGAGAGCTTGTCCAGTCGGACGATGCATAGGTTGGTTTCCGTGAACACATTGCCGGTGACCGCCGACTCAATGCGGTCGTTCGTCAATATCTCAAATCGAATATTGAACTTGCGGTATAGCTCGTCCTGCCATTGCTCCGCCAGATTACCCGGACACACAATCATGCAGCGTTTCAAGTCGCCGCGAACAAGCAATTCTTTAAGTAGAAGCCCCGTCATGATTGTTTTGCCTGCCCCGGGGTCATCCGCCAGTATGTAACGTAGCGGCAGTCGAGGGAGCATTTCCTGATAGACCGCTGAGATTTGGTGGGGTAGCGGCTCGATGGCAGATGTATGTACCGCAAGATAGGGGTCGAAGAGGTGGGCGAGGTTGATACGGTACGCTTCCGATGTAAGACGGAGCCGATTTGCATCTGCGTCAAAGCTCCACGGCAGACTATTCTCGCCGACACTTAACCGCTCCTCATCTTCTCTGTATAAAAGCTGACCGGCAAGTAGCCCGCGAGCATCTTTGAAGGTAACTTCCAATACGGAATTGCCATGCCATTTGACCGCAACAACACATACCGACGTGTTTCCGGCAATGCCGATAACGCTTGTGCCAACGGTTATATCTTCAAGCCGAGCCACTTCATCACCATCCTTCCGATTCTACCTTGCCCCAAATCAGAGTTTAGCGCTTTGTTTATCCTGTCTGGCAGCTCTCGTCCGCCCGTCAATCGGCTTCGATGTCCCTTTCGGAACGACCCAAATACTGCCCAGTTTCTGAGCCTCCTTGACTCTTCCGTTTGCGCATAGGAACTGTGCCCGACGGGTCGTCATGCCCCACAACGCTGCCATATCCTTAACCGGAATCCAGTCCATATCAATACCTCTCCTTGGTTTTTTGGTAACAACATTAGCATTATACATCATCGTTGCGAACGATACAAGAGAAATCGGTTTGTTTTCCAAAAAACGATTGTCAGACCGGAATGAGAATCATCGTCACTCAATGGTTTAGCGCCCGATATATGTAAGGGTCTTCCCGGCAAATCCTTCGATTTGCCGGGAAGACCCACCCTTGATTTTTGGACTGCCGGCGGACTGCTCGGACTGCCCTTTCGTCCTCTCTGAACCCCTCGGCAGACCGGGCACTGCATTGGTTGCCTACTATACACAACGCAGCATACCGTGACTGCCCAACGCAAATCACATACACGATTGTTCGACTCCCGCCGATGCCCCATGACATTTTCAGAAGCTCATGAGGAAAGGCGAAATAACGGTGAAAAGACCATTCTTTCCACTCGGTTAAGCGCCATAACACGTATAATTGTTACCCCTTCTTCGCCCCATCTTCCTGTTACTCCGAAGGCCATATGCTCGTAGTTGTCATCGTCGAAGAAGGCTCCTTTCAGGTTGTTGATGACTAGATTGACAGCTCGGTTGGAGGTGTCCCACAGTTGCGCGTTGTTCGTACCCCGCGGCGTCACCACATCAATCCAGACAAAGGCTCTGTCAAAGTAAGGCAGTTTCCGTTCCCGCGCCGCCTTCCCGATGGCCGCCTGAACCATCTCCAACCAGTGATCCTGAACAGACGCGGTCAGTTCTTTCATCGACGGCAGTGGTTCGTGAATGGTGAGCGTGACGGACTCTTCCGTAGAATCGCCTTCGGTCAGCAGTCCGGCCAACTTGATCACATCTTGCCAAGCGCTAAAAGGCTCCTGCTCATAAATTACGCTGAGAAGCTGGCTGCGGAGCTTGATTGTTAAGTTATACGCCCGGTGCAGCTCCTCCAAGGATACTTCGGTTTCTCCGGTCAGTTTGCGCTTTAACGCTTCTAGCGTGTCAGTCAGTATGATATTCATAGATTTTCAATCCTTCCGTTTTTAGTAGTTCCGGGTATAGATTCAGTATGGGGAAATCACGTTTCGGCAACACAATGGAGTGCCTCAACTCAAAGGAATGACCTTGATTGCGAAGTAAGGTGCTGCTCTTAAGCGCGGCAAAGAAATACACATGCTTCAAGAGATCGGTTGCAATATTTACGAATGTACGGTACGGCCATGCCTCAAAATCTCCTTGATCAGGTGTTTGGCAATCGGGATGTTTACCTTGTAGCCGAGGGATAATCTCGGCCTCTGCTGATATGGCGGTTATGATATTTTCTATAGTCCCCCATGTGGTCAGATAGACGCGTTCATACTGTGATGCCAATCTAATTGGTGTCCTCACGTAGCGAACCGGCTTGTCTCTCCGGCTGACGGACTTGTTGCTGACGAGGTGTTTTCGTCGCCACATGGTTTCCTGAATAATCGCTTTCGCTGCTTTCAACCGTTTGTCTTCGTCGCATATGAATAGCATTCCCGTGGCGTTTGTTTCTTTTTCGTGAAAATTATGACGAAATAAGGAGCGCTCCGCCCGCAACTGCCACTCCATTGAGCCGTCTCCGATATCATAGACCGCAAGGCGGTGGTCGTCGAGAAGTAAAATGCCGGCAAAACGCGTGGTACTCAGAATGCCCTTGTGTATCTTACACCAACAGGCAGACGGAACAAAGCACGCCTCTTCACTTTCACTGGGCGAGGCACAACTCGGAAAGCCCGCCCCCCGCATAACCATGGCCACACGAGAAATCATGTTGACGCGCTGCATACCGGTAGCGCCGCCGCCCAATGTGACAAGCGGTTTTACATCCGGGAACAACGCCCTGCCTTTGGCAAGAATTATTACGCCGCTCTTGTGCTTTTTAAGATATTTATGCTTGGTCAGTGGACGGAAGGCATACGACAATGCCATTCGGTTATTCGTCTTGGTGGTATCCAGCATCCGCAGACAGGATTCATAGTCCAAAATCTCATACTGCGCTAAGTGCCGGATAAGATTCAATTGGTGTTCTTTTAGATTCAGCAAATTTCTCCTCCTTAAAATGTTCGGACGGCATATTGAACGGCTCACAGTCGAGCAATCCACATGCCGTCCGGTGGTTTTGTCTTCATGGGAGGGTTCCCCTCCGATTCAATGTGAGCCTCGCTATGCCGCCGGTGTACAGCCACTGAGATAAGAAATCAGCCGCTCGGTGTATATCCTGACATACTGCTGCTTGATACCGATGTTAGCACCGATGCCGGCGAACGGTTCCCGACCATCGGCCACAAGCCGCGCGAGCTGCCGCTCCGATACGCCGAGCAGCTGCGCCGCGATTCTTAGCGGCACATGGTTTGGGTATTCCTGCCTGAGCTTGGTTGCCATGTTCTGGTTCATATACGCATTCTCCTTTCCATACCCTGTTAATCAATCGGCAATCCATAATTATAGGACTTTCGCTCGACCGCTCCTTAATCAGTCTCGAATATTTTGACCAACGAGGTAAATGATACACCACGCCTCATGCGGAGTGGTAGGATGTAAGTATAACTCATATCGTGTCGCCTGTCAATAGAATAGAGACAAAATGATTATTTTTATTTTAGGTCTTGCATATATTGACTCGCTGTGTTATAATGCGCTCAGATTGTAAATGAGGAGGGGTCATGATGCCGGCCAACTATATACCTTTTGGAGACCGTCTGCGCCAGATCCGTAACGAAATGGGACTGACACAGGAGGAACTTGCGAAGAAGCTTGGGACGACAAAACAGGTGCTTAGCTGCTATGAGACGAATCAGCGAGCACCTAAGATTGCGTTGATTAACGCGTATGCAGAGAAGCTGGGTGTATCTCTGGATTACATGCTGGGGGATTCATCCGAGGAAGCCGTGTTTATCGAGTTGTGTACACAACCGCGGGACAAGCCCTTCTATAAGATTTTCATCGACATCACGACGAAGATGGGCTTAGATATCCCCGATATTGTGCGAATCACAGGATTGACCGATAAACAGGTTCGAACAATCATTACACGCCAGCTCAAAGACGCACCTCTGCTTATTGCACTGCGGTTAAGCGATACCCTTGATGTGCCGTTAGAGGTCTGGACAGGGGGTGCGTTATACGCGCCATCAGATATATCAATAGAAGCCCGCGAGGTGGCAATGGCTTATGACAGAGCCGGCTTCAAAGATCGGAACACGGCGCGGGTGGCACTGGACTTGCCGCCAACGGCAAGCCAATCGGTTTCATCTCCTGATGGGAGTTGAGATAAAGAACAAGCGAGGAGGACATTTCATGAGAAAACGCGGCAACAACGAAGGCAGTATTTACAGGCGCGGGGATGGGCGATGGGAAGCTAAGGTGACGGTCGGCTACTCACCGGACGGCAAACTCATCCGCAAATCCAGCTACCACAAAACACGGGCGGAGGCTCAGGAGGAGGTGAGGAAGAAGCGTAATCTGCTTGCAAAGGGCATCGTATTGGCGGAAGAGAACAAGACTCTCAAAGAATGGTCTGAGCTTTGGCACAAAAGCAAAAAAGCCGAGTTATCCCCGGCGACTTGGGAAAACTATGGCCACATACTGAAAATCATCCTGCCGACGCTCGGTCATTTCAGGCTCAAGGACATCAAACACTTGCAGTTACAGCAGTTTATGTACGATGTGGCGTTGAAAGATGGAGAACCGCGAAGCCAGAGCACGATGGAAAAATTGCGATGCGTACTACACTCCATGTTCAAAGAAGCCGAGAAAAACGAACTGGTCATCAAGAATATGGCGTCCGGGTTGAAGTTGCCTAAATCGGCCACGCCCCGCAAGGAAAAGGAAGCGTTTACGGGCGACGAAGTAGCGGTAATCGAGAGCCATGCCGCAGAGGTTCCCTTTTTAGACACAGTCATGGTTTTGATTAACACAGGGCTGCAGGAAGGTGAGTTGTTAGCCTTACTGCCACGGAACATTGATCGGGAAAAATGCTGCATTCACGTAACCAATGCCATGACACGCGTAAACGGCAGCCCGACACTCGGACTGACTAAGACACCCGAGAGTGTTCGAACCATCCCGGTGACGCCGGAGATTATGCGTCTGATTGAACCACGGATTCGCGGTGAGAATGACTACCTGTTTACCAACCGGGTCGAGGGCCTGATGATGAATCCCCGGACACTCTTGAAGCACTACAAAAAGGCGCTTGACACAGTCGGGGTCAGGTATCTGCCCCCGCACTGCTGCCGGCACACGTTCGCCACACATCTGTTCATGGCCGGGGTTAATCCGAAAATTGTGCAAAAGCTTATGGGACACACTGACTACGCGCTTACGGCCAACGTATACACCCATGTCAATCAGAATGATTTGCGTGATGGAATCATCCAGATGACAGCCACAATGAAGAAGTAGGAAAAGACTGCAGTTGCTTGATTACTTCGCATCACAGCCGAGCAAGGCAAACCAAAGAAAAACACGACAGGATAATTCGGTTGTCGTCAAAATGTCGTCAAATGACGCTCCAATGGTGAAAACAAAGGTCTGATATGCGACCTTCACATAAGGGGAAAGGCTTGCAGCGCAAGCACTACAAGCCTTTGGAAAATGGTGGAGATAAGCGGGATCGAACCGCTGACCTCTTGAATGCCATTCAAGCGCTCTCCCAGCTGAGCTATACCCCCACATTAGAGGAAATTATTCAATTTTAGTGTGCCATTCATGCGGCGGGGATGCCATTCGTCCGGGAGT
>Ga0099364_10004434_pt1 | contig 21281 bp, 24 predicted proteins | sample TergutTh196P3_FD_73070 | JGI IMG/M metagenome (GOLD analysis project Ga0099364, IMG submission 73070) | Microcerotermes parvus P3 segment gut microbial communities from Pointe-Noire, Republic of the Congo - Th196 P3 | ecosystem: Host-associated > Arthropoda: Insects > Digestive system > Gut ... | reverse complement strand
AGCATCAATGACCGTTAACTCTGCGTCGAAATGTTGCTCGAAGGCTTGGATAACGGCGGCGACTTCTCCTTTGCGCATCATGCCGGTATCGACAAGGATACACTTAACTTGTTTTCCGACTGCCCTGGAAAGAATTGCCGCCACCACGGCGGAATCGACACCGCCGGAAAGAGCGCAGATGATTTCAGCATCGCCGCCAAAAAATTGGCAACGTTTTCGACACTGCTCTACAACGGCGGCAGCGTAGTTTTTCATCGTCCACGAACCGCCGCAACCGCAGATATTGTGAGCAAAGTTTTGGAACCACGCCGTTCCGTGTGCCGAGTGAGCGACTTCGGGATGAGATTGGACACCCCAGATCGGTTTCGCACGGTGCTTGACGGCACCAATCGGACTGTCCGGCGAGGTTGCCAAGAGGTCAAAATCCGGCGGCAGAGCGGAGACGTAATCGTTGTGCGTCATCCAAACTTGCTGTGCCGTCGGCGTTCCTTGAAAGAGTTCCGAAGTTGCTCCTGCCGCATTCAGTTCGAAAATTACCCGACCGTTTTCTGGAGTAGGTGCTGGTGCAACGGTTCCGCCGGACATGTGCGTAATGAGTTGCATACCGTAGCAGATTCCGAGGATAGGCATTCCCAAATCGAAAATTGCCGGGTCGCAGAACCGGGCGTTCTCTTTGTACGCGCTGTCGGGTCCGCCGGAAAGAATCAAGCCCTTCGGAGCGAGGTGCTTGATCTCTTCCGCCGTGATGTTAAACGGTACAACGCGGGAATAGACACCGCACGCCCTGACCCGCCGGGCAATGAGTTGGAGGTATTGGGAACCGAAATCGAGAATCAAAATTTTTTCGTCGTGCATGAGACTCCGTCAAAAAATTAAAAAAAGGCATTCATCGGCACAATCAATTAACTATGTAATTGCGCCGATAAACGCCTTTGCTTACCGTATGTCGTGTAGTATAACACGCCATATCCGACCGTCAACCAGTACCGCTTGCTTTATGATTTTCATTATTCCTTGCGCCCTCCGCGCCGCTTTTGCGCTCTCTGCGGACTTGTGCGCGAATAACCTACCGGATTTATTTCTTCACGGTGTAGTTCCATTCTCCATGAAAGTTATGCGGTTTTAGTTTAACGTTAGCAAGTTCAGCATCAGTGACTTCTATTCCTTTTTCGTATATTTTTGTATCTACTGCCGACTTAACCAACAGCCCTTTGCTCGTCGTTGTATTACTGATTAGATTTACTACCGTTAACAAGTCATAGAGAGGTTTGCCACGCCAATTTTGTGTAATAAAAGAAAACAAACGATGTTCTATCTTGTTCCACTTACTCGTACCCGGAGGAAAATGGCATACTGTTATATTCATTCCCATAAAAGTTGATAACTTCTGTAACTCCATTTTCCATAATCGCCGATTATATCCATTACTGCCGCCAGCGTCCGCCGTTATCAATAGTCGTGTTGCATTGGGAAAACGATAACTGCCCATCCGAGTCCACCAACGACGAATACTATTTGCGGCAAACTGTGATGTGTCATGGCTAATACCAACATTCACCCAACCTTCATTACGACCAATATCATACACTCCATAAGGAATCGCCTTGCCTAATTCTTTATCTGGAAAGTCGTGCATATTTGTTTCTATCGGCTTTCCTTTTTGACACCATTCACGCCCCATGTTACTGTAATTCCCGATGTTTTCCCGCTTTTTGGTATCAACCGAAATGACTGGCTGACCCGATTGAAGGAATCGTTTCACTTGATCGTTGATATACAAAAACTGTTCGTTGCGATCAGGATGATCTTCGCCTTCACGAGTCTTCTTATTCCCTTGAAGACTATAATCTAACTCGTAAAGTATAAATCGTACTGACGTTGCACCTATATTGTATCCTAGATGTTGTAGTTCAGATGCAAGTCGTCTTATGCTTTTACAAGTCCATCGCAAGGGTGATTCTGGATCGCCACGCACAACAGGATCAATAAGACTCTCCAACGCTTCGGGAATGTCAGGATTATGTTCTGTTAGTTTTTTGCGTCCTCCGCCGGGAAGGCGTGATTGCAATGGTGTCAATTCTGTGGGTTCTTTTAGTTCTTTGATACCTTTGCGAATGGTTTTATGTGAAATACCTGTTGCGAGTTCGACGGTGTGTGTACCTCCCCAGCCGAGTTGCTGGGCTTCGGCGGCGGCCCACAGACGGCGTGTACGTTCATTAAGGAAAGGTTGAAGTTGTAAAAACTTCGTTTGAATAGATTGAATGACTTCCATGTTCACAAGGGTATTATACAAATAATCCAAGTTTTTACAACACCAATTTCGGTAGGTTATTTACGCACAAGCCCATACCAGAGTCCCCGCCAGAAAAATTGATTGTTCGGACATTCGTGTTCGGAACGGCGAATTTCGGGCAGACGAGGTTGCGGAACGGTTTTCGACCGAATCTGCTGTCCATTCGATTTATCATGACATTCTCGATAATACGAAAGATCGAAACAAGATCATTATCTTTTGCTGCGACGTTGCTCAAGCAACACTTTTTCAACAAAAACTTACAGGGCATTCCAAACAAGCGGTGGGATTGATTACCGGAGAAACACCGGCGAATGAACGTGCAGAACTGATTGCCCGTTTCCAAGACAAGCCGACCGGACTGTTAGGGGAAGTTCATCCGCTACGCTACCTTGTCAATGTCAATGTTTTAACGACGGGATTTGACGCTCCGAACATTGATTGTATTGTGCTGGCACGTCCGACGCTTTCCCCCGGACTCTACGTGCAGATGACGGGACGCGGTTTCAGGAACGCCCCTGGAAAAACCGACTGCTTGGTACTTGATTACGGCTCGAACATTCAACGGCACGGTCCGGTTGATGCCATCACCATCAAAACAAAGGGCGGCGGAGGATTAGGTGGCGAAGCACCAATTCGGGAATGTCCCGAATGCCATTTGATTCTATCGATCAGCGTGTCTCGGTGTGCGGGGTGCGGTTATGTTTTTCCGATGCCGGAACCACAAGCCAAACTCGACGAGACCGCCAGCAAAGACGGCATTCTGTCGGGACAGAAAACCGAAACGCTCTATGAAGTGCAGGAAGTCAACTATGCCAAGCACTATAAAAAGAATGGCACACATGACGATCCGCCGACGTTGCGGATTGAGTACCGCGTGGGTTTCAACGACTACGTCAAAAAATGGGTCTGTCCCGAACATCAGGGCTGGGCGTGGGGGAATAAGTTCGTCCCTTGGTGGAAACAACGTTGCAACATTCAACCTCCTACGTCGGTTGATGAAGCATTGCACTATGCCAGAAACGGCTACCTTGCCGTTCCGCAAAGGATCACAGTCATCGAAACAGCGGGGCAGCGTTTTCAAGACGTTTTGGAACATGATTTTACGGAGAAGCCTGATCTGCTGGTGACGGCAGACGGCAAACAGCAGGCGGCAGCAGACGCAAGCGAAAGGAATTCGCTGAAAGTTTGTAGCGACTGCGGATATTTTTTTCAAGGCGATTGTCCTTATGCAACGGGGCAGTTTGGCGAGGAGCCTGCCTGTGAACATTTTTTTGAACCCCAACCTCATAGCGATGAGGAGAGCGATGTACCGTTTTAAGACTATTAGGCTGTAGGCGATTAGAGTTCAACTACGAATCCTACACTCTAAAGTCTATAGCCTAAAGACTATAGCCTATGAAGGAAACAGCACTTGCATACTTGCGGAACGGACTCTGCGTCCTTCCCGCCCTCAAAAAAGAGAAGCGACCGGCGCTTCGTCAGTGGAAGGACTATCAGTTCCGACTGCCGACTCATAGAGAATGGCAGGGATGGTTCGCGGACGCTCTCTGTATCGTATGCGGTGTGGTTTCCGGCAATCTGTTGATGATCGACTTTGATCAACAGGGAAAAGTGTTTGAAGCCTTCAAGTCCCAATGCCCCAAAGAACTGTTTGACCGGCTTGTCATCGAAACTTCTCAATCCGGCGGCAAGCATATCATTTTCCGAACAGAATCACTGGTCGGGACAAGCGAAAGGCTTGCCATCGATGCCGACAAAAAAGTGCTGATCGAAACACGAGGAGAAAAAGCCCTCTTCCTCTGCGCTCCCACGCCGGGCTATGAATTGATTCAAGGGGATTTTCAAAACATTCCCGTTCTCACGGACGACGAAGGAACCTTTCTCTTTGAACTGGCAAGGGGATTCAACGAGTATCAGGAACCGCTCTCTCCCTTGCCGCCGCCTCCGGCAAAACGGTTCACACCTGTCCAAACATCTGGCAAGCGTCCCGGCGATGTACTCCACGAATCCGGGGCAGGGTTCATCAGAGAAATTTTACAAAAGCACGGTTGGACTTTTGTACGCCAGAGAAATGAGCATGAGGAGATATGGCGGCGACCCGGTAAAACATTTGGAGAGTCCGCCATTTTTCATACGGATACGCCGACACTTCACGTATTCTCGACCGATGCCGCCCCCTTTACCGCGACGACGTATTCCTACTTCCGAGTCTATGCCATGCTCGAACATGGCAACGACTACTCCGCTGCGGCAAAGGCACTCGCCATTTTCGGATACGGAGACACGCTCACACCGCAAGCCGTTAAACTGCCCGGTTTTATCGAACAACCTCCCACTTCCGAAGTACCCATCATTGTTGAAGATATTCAAGAGCCCTTTCCCGAACATCTTCTCGATGTGCCGGGACTGGTCGGAGAACTTGCACAATTTATCAACGAAACATCATTCGTCGTTCAGCCCGTTTTTGCCCTTGCCGCTTCGTTGGCATTTCAGGCGTTGCTCTGCTCGCAACAGATCAAAGACCCGACGAACGCCCGGACAAATCTGTATTTTTTGGTAACGGGTCGCACCGCCTCCGGCAAGGAACGGGGACGCTCGGTCATCAAAGAAATCTTTACCAAACTTGGAAATAGAACGGATCAAAAGGAAAAGAAATTCTACACCGCCGGAAAGTTTTGTATCGAAAACATCGCCTCCTATCAGGCATTGCTCCGCAAACTCGAAGCCAACAATGGAGCGTTGCTCTTGCTCTGGGACGAAATCAGCAAATACTTGCCGACCTTCAATAACGACAGAGCTGCTCACTTGGCGGGAATTATCCCCGTCATTATGAGCCTCTACACCTCCGCTCACACCACGTTTATGCCGCCCGCACGGGCAGAAAAGGACACAACGCTTCCCAACATACAGCAGCCGAACCTGATCATTTACGGCACTGCCGTCTTGCGCAATCTGCTCGGCAGTTTTTCGCTCGACGCTATTGAGGATGGACTGGTCGGACGGCTCATGATTTTTTGCGGCAATGACAACGCCGAAGAGCAAGACTTGACGCATATCCCAGATGTTCCCGAAACCATCATCGATGCTGCCCACTGGTGGTTACAGAAAAGGTCGGACAACATCAACGAAAGTATTCCAACCCCCAAAATGGTTCCCGTTACGGAAGAAGCCGAGTCCTGTTTTAGAACGCTCAAAGTATTCAAGGAATGGGCAAGGAAAAGCAGGGACGATATTGAAACGGCATTATGGGGACGGGCAGTCCTTCAAGCCCGGCAGTTCGCTCTGATCTACGCCGCCTCCGCCGACGCGGAAAGCCCCGTCGTGGACAAGGATGCTGCACAATGGGCGACCGAAATCGTCGCCTATCTTATCAAACAAAAAATCACACTCGCAAAATTGCACATCGCCGACACCCCGTTCGACAAGTTGCAAAAAGAGGCAATACGATTCCTCAAAGAAAAGGGAGGACAATGTACCCGAAACGAATTTACAAGAAGATTTCATCGCCTAGAAAAAAGAAAACGAGAAGAAGTGATTGAAAACTTGAAAGACACAGGAGTCATCAAAGTTGATTTTCAGACGCGTGGCACGAAAAAAGCAGAACTTTTTGTTCTCCAAAAGTCCAACTTTGGAAACTAAAAGTTGAACCGTAATGTTGACGCAGCGTTGACATGGTGACGCAAGTAAAACTTAAAAGTTGTTTTTGAACTTTAATGTTATTACTACGTCAACTAACATCAACGAAAAATCAACGCCTCCGTTGACGCAGCAAAAAAAAGAAAAAGCCCAGAAATATAAGAATATAAACTACATGAATTAACTTTATTATTACTACGTCACCACATCACCATCTATATTCCTTTTTTCCTTTTTTAAGGGGGTTTATAAACGTGTCCTGTTGACAGTGATGTAGTGATCCAACTTTAAAGTCGAAATAGAACAATGACCATAGCAACCTTCACCATCGGCGGGGCATCCGTCCCGCATTCAACCCTCTATTGCGGAGACTGTCGGGAGATTATCGACAGCCTCACCTTCGATGCTTGCATCACCGATCCGCCTTACGGACTGTCGAAAGTCCTCAATCGGTCGTGGAACAGTTTCAGCAAGATTAAAAACAAAAGGCAAAGACACCGAAACCTACACAGCGGCGGAACATGGGCTGCAAAGGAAATTTACAAAGAGATCGATTGGGATGACGAAACGCCTGATGTAACATTTCTGCTCGAACGAAACGTACCAACGATGATATTCGGCGGAAATTATTTTACAGGTTTGCCATCCAGTAGAAAATGGATTGCGTGGGACAAGGGTGAACCCTTCTATCGCCGGTCGTTTGCTGAAATGGAATTGTGCTGGTGTTCCTTTGACGGAAATGCACGTATTTTCAAATACATCCCCGACTTTCGGGCAGGAACCAACAGCAAAGTCCATCCCACACAAAAGCCGGTGAAACTAATGCTATTTTGCATTTCGGAATTACCGCGGCATACTGGAAATATCATCTGCGATCCTTATATGGGGAGTGGGACAACCGGAGTAGCCGCCATTCAGATGGGGAGAGCATTCATCGGAATCGAACAGAATAAAAAATACTTTGATATTGCTTGCCAAAGAATCGAACGGGCATATACCGACTATCAAAACCATTTCCCAGAAGTGCGGGAGATGATCAAGCAAAGACAACTTTTTGACGAGAAGGAAACAGCATGACAACGAACATCGAAAAAGTAACCATCGGAGGAGCCACCCTCTACTGCGGAGACTGTCTGGACGTGTTGCCAAAACTGAAAGTCAAAGCCGACGCAATAATCACGGATCCGCCATTTGGAATCACGAATTGTGATTGGGACAAAGTGCCTTCGCTTGATCACTTTTGGAAGGTTATTGATCGCAAGACGAAGCAAACAGCCAATTTCGTTTTGTTTGGATGCGGCAAGTTTTCGGTTGATTTGGTGAACTCAAAGTATTGCTGGTTCCGGTATGACCTGATTTGGGCAAAGAATAACAAGGTCGGCTTTTTGAATGCGAACTTGATGCCGATGCGAAATCACGAACACATTTTGGTTTTCGGCAGACCGGGCTTTCAGAAGGCAGCAACCTACAATCCGCAAAAGACACCGGGCGGAAAAGCGAGTATCAAAATCGTGAATCGAAAGTCAGGTGTGTATAAAACAAAGGGCAATCATACCAGCATATCAGACGGTACTTTGCACCCTTGCAGTGTTTTGCTATTTAACAGCGATAAGAACAAAAATCATGGACTCCACCCGACGCTCAAGCCGCTTGCATTGATGGAGTTTTTGGTGAAGTCATACACCAATGCAGGGGACATTGTGATTGATCCATTTGCAGGAAGCGGAACGACAGGCGTTGCCGCAATCCAAATGGGACGAACATTTATCGGAATCGAAAAAAAGAAACAATACTTCGACATTGCTTGTCAACGAATCGAACAGGCTTACGCAGAATATCGAAACCATTGTCCCGGAAACAAAGGAAAGAAACGAACAGAAAAACTTTTTGACGAGAAAGAAACAGCATGACCACTATTGAAAAAGCAACCATCGGAAACGCTACCCTCTACTGCGGAGACTGTCTGGACGTGTTACAAGAAGTCCGGCAGAGCAGCATTGATGCCGTTATCACCGACCCTCCGTTCTTTCAAGGGTTTAACCATAACGGCATCCGTAGCGGACGAGGAGACTTGAGTATCAGCAAGCCTTTCTTTTCCTCCTTCTTTTCCGAACTTGCCCGCGTATGCAAGAATGAAAGAGCGGTCTATCTGTTCACCGACTGGCGAACCAATGATTTTTTCATGAACACAATGAGCGAACATTTCGATGTGCGCAATTCACTCATCTGGATCAAACATGCCGGAACCGGACGCTGGTACATGAACGCCTACGAATCGATCCTGTTCCACTGCGAAGCAAGTAGAAAGTTTCCCTACTCCAATGTCATCACCGGAATAAAATCGTTCAACGGCGGTGCAAAGAAAACGAACGGAGAAAAACTGCACCCGACACAGAAGCCCGTCGAGTTGATCGAAAAGTTCATCATCGATTCCACACAAACGGGAATGGCTATTCTCGACCCAATGATGGGGAGTGGAACGACAGGCGTTGCCTGCGCTAAAACCGGACGGCAATTTATCGGAATCGAAATCCAAAGGAAATACTTTGACATCGCTTGCCAGCGGATTGAACGGGCATACAGCGGACATCAGAACCACTTCTCCGAAGTACGGGAAATAACGAATCAAAAGCAGATTTTTGATGCAAGAGGAACGGCATAACAAGGCATTGAGGGCAATTTGACTGGCGGCGGCTCTGTGAAAACAATAGGAACATCCATTTTAACAATTTGAACAACCATGCTTGAAGCACTTGTAAGGCGAAAGAAAAAGAAAATTGAGGAACTCGCAGAGAAGGGACACTCCCCTGTCGATGTCGGTACAGCAATCGGACTGACTCCGGTGCAGTATGCACACGTCAGCAGCGATGATGAACATCCGTTCAACACAATCTACTGGACGGCAAAAATTAAATTCATTAACCGCTTGCGTGATGCTGCCGTTGATATTGTGGAGAACGGAAAGGATGAGGCGGTGAAAATGAAGGTCATCGAATACCTCACCAATGAACACAACCTTGCCGCCGAAAACAAGCGGCTTGCAGTGGGATACACGAACATCAAAAAACTGTATGCACTGATCCGAAAGCAAAATGATAAAACGGAAATCAGTAAAACGGAATCAGCCTTAGGCAGCCCTACGGTACAGGCACACAAGCAGCGGCACACTCGAAAAGCAAAGGAGATGTTTGATGGACGGACTGAATAATAATGATATGAGCGAGATACTGTCGATTGCGGGAACGCTGGGGCTTGACCTTGAAGATGTGCGGACGCTTCTACCTGCCGCCGAGGAACTGGCGGATCAGGAGATTACCTTGCATTTGAAACATGGGCAGACGCTTCATCGGCTTAACGTGGCTTCGAGGCTTTGCAGTGTGATTGAATCCCCGGCAACGGCTCCCCGTGATTTGATTGCCGCCAACAAGCACTTGCGGGAAGTACATGCAAAAGTTTCGGCGGAGACCGGAGCCCAAGAATTGCTTGTGATGTTGCGGGAGACTATTCCTTCCAAACCATCGGACGACACCCCTTACATTGACGAAGACTATGACGAGGAAGAAGATGACGAAGGTTGAGGCACAGGCTTTTCATGAGGAAGCCGCCCTCAACCAATTTGCCGCTTATGAATTGACCGATTCCGACGATTTTGAGAACCGTCAGAAGGCACGGAACATTCTGCGCTATCAAACACGGGGCTATTGCTTCGAGTTACCGCCGAAATGCTCCAAGTACGGACACTACTGTTCCTTTTGCCAGTATTTGAAATGCCGGGACAATGAACGATATGACGGTGTGAAGTGGGATCATGACTTCGACCCGGACATTGACCGGTTCGCCAGCCTGTTCGACCACTTGAACGTCATTGCTGCCAATCCCGTCGCCGATGTGTTGGTAGCACAAAATTCCCCGTTGAATATCGATGTAGGGATGCCTTTGAATTCACTATTAGTCTCACTGGCACAGGAGGCACAAACATCTGCTCCCTAATACCGTGTTCGACGACAATCCCCCAAAACACCGGGCTTTTTGCACTGTTTTTAATAGGTAGCACCATTCGTTGCACTAAAACTATGATAACTCACTACGATTTCCATGAACTCTGCTCTATTTTCCCCCGATGTACGGACGAGGAGTTGCAACTACTCGTTTCGGATATTAGGGAGAACGGATTGCAAAATCCCATCACCCTCTTTGAGGGAAAAATTCTTGACGGGCGCAACCGCTATCTTGCTTGCCAACTATTAGGCATCGAGCCGGAATATGTCCTCTTTGAGGGTACAGAGCCGATGTCCTTCGTTATTAGCCACAATCTTTGTCAGAGACATCTTTCCGAATCACAGCGTGCGATGGTTGCCGCCGCTGTCCTTGCTTTGCGGGAACAAGAGTCGAAAAAAATGACCGTTGCCGATACAGCAAAACAGTTCAATGTCTCTAAACGGCTTGTCCATTATGCCGACAAAGTGCTGCAAGACGGCACCGAGCAGGATGTTTTGGATATTATGTCCGGCAGCAAGAAGGTATGTCAGGTTGTGGATGAAATCAGTGAAGCAGACGATTTTGCGCTTTCCCCCGTTGATCCGAAAGAGAAAATGATGCAAACGCTCCAAGACAAAATCCTCACCTCTGCCCGTGCGATCCGCAAAGACATGGACGAAATGTTCCGCATGACAAAATGGAACGAAGAGTATAAAAAACTGCACCGGAAGTTGCGAATGATCGTCTTCGACGAGTAGGAGGAGAGGAGGTAGGAGAAAGGAGACAGAAGTTCCGCTCCAAACTCTTCCTGCCCACAAGAGTGCAGAAATGCACACTTTTCACCCCCAACAGACTATCCCCGCTCCCCTTCTAACTCCTAACTTCTAACTCCTTATGAAAGACTGGCTCCCTCTTGATTACGTGCCGCAACAGGCGGAACTCTGGAACACCCACGCCCGGTTTGTTTGCGTTGTTGCCCCCCGGCAGAGCGGGAAATCGCTCCTCTGCTTCCGTAAAATCATTCTCTCTGCTTTGGAGCGGAAGGGGCAATACATTTACGTCTTGCCAACCGTTAATCAAGCCCGTAAAGTCTGCTGGAAACGAATGTGCGAAATGCTGTCCCCATTGCAATCCGAAATAATAGCGATGAACAAGTCGGAACTTGCCTTCTATTTTAGGAACGGTTCTGTTATTACTCTCGAATCGGGGGAAAAGCGGGAGCGGATCGAAGGAGTCTCGATCACCGGGGCGATTATTGACGAATGTTCCGATCAACTGCCCGGCTTGTTCGACCTGACCGTGTTGCCTGCGATGTCGCAAGTCGATGACTCATGGTGCTGGCGGGTCGGTATCCCCAAGTCGAACGGTGTCGGCGGGCAGGATTTTAAGGAGGCTTGCGAAAAGTATCGGCTATTATCCGAATATGATGCCCGATATGCCTCTATTTACTGGTCATACGCGAATAGGGAGTTTCGGGAAATCCTGCGTACCTCGCTCGACGCAAAGGGTTTTCGGGAACAAGCCCTCGGAAAATGGTCAACCTACACTGGGGGCTGTTATTATGCTTTTGCTGACGATAACCTGATGACCGAAGAGTACAAGGTCGATCCGGCACTTCCGATTCTCTTTGGGTTTGATTTTAACGTTGACTATTATTCCGTCGTGGTTGCCCAATACAAAGGGGATACATTTCACGTTTTCGACGAGGTACGGCTTTCCAATGCAAACACCCGCACTGCACTGGACACACTCGTCGCCCGATTCGGCGGCTTGGCACGGCGGTACATTGCCTACGGCGATGCGGCAGGACGGCAACGGCAAACTTCGGCGGATATTTCCGATTACATTGCGATTGAAGCCGAAAAGCGAATCCCGATGAAAGTCATCTTTCCCCGTTCCAATCCCTCTGTTGTTTATCGGATCGAGCGAGTTAATAGTTTTTTGCGAACCGCCGATGGCTATATCCGTTTGCTCATCGCCCCGAAATGCAAACATCTTATCAAAGATCTCTACTCAGTGACGTGGAAGGAAGGGGAACGGACGCAGGACAAAAAGAATCCTGAACTGACACACATGAGCGACGCACTCGGCTATCTGCTTGTCAGCCATGAAGAGAATGACGGACAAAACAAGGTGGTGATCATGCGGGAAAAGGAAATTCACGATGCTGTGGCACTGCACCAAGAGCAGGGATACTTCGTTTCGCCGAAGAGGAGTGGTAACGCCCTTTGCAGATGATTTTTTATCACAAGGGGCGCAAAGAAAACGCAAAGTGCGCAAAAGGACTGCCTTGACGATGAACACAAATTTCGTAGAATACTGCACGTCCCCTATCCAATGTCTCGGTCGAGGAGTTAGAGAAATGAGAAAAAGTCTTGAGAACGCTCTTGACGCAATGTTTGAGCCGGTAAAATGGATGCCGGTAGATACAAGTTGTGGTGGAATCAGCAGTTATAGTGAAGTGACGGCGGAAGGAGTGCAGCGAGTATGGCACAAATTATTTTCCGGCACGTTCAATCCCAAAATTACCCTCGCTTTTAACAGCATTACGTTCAACACGTCCAGCGTCAGCATTTTCCCAGATAGTCAGTACGTGTTTATCGGCATCGATGAGGTAAATCGCCGGCTCGTGGTAAAGCCGACGACGGAACATGACGAAATCGGTTTGAAAATTGCGAACGTCAAAAATGGTAAAAATGTTCCGCGAACATGTGCTGCCAAGCATGTTTGTCAGTTCGTCTTTAATCTGATGAAATGGGAACCGGGCGTAAGATACCGCATTCCGGCAACGTTTCATGACTTTGGTGAGCCGGAGTTCGTGATATTTGATCTTGACGATAGCCGACAAGTTAATACATGACACGGTCTTGCTTGGCGTTCCATTCGTTGAAGAGGTCGGCACATTCTTTTTGATCGACGATTTCGGGTTGCAATAACGGACTGTCGGCGGTGCCTTCCGCTAATTGGTAAATGAGTTTGTCGTCGAATCCGCCTACGGTTGAATCATGCCGGTCAGCCCCAAAATACAATTTTCGGATACCTGCGCAATGGATTGCCGTGAGGCACATTGGGCATGGCTCGCAGGTGCTATAGATTTCACAGTCAGCAATATCAAACCGTCCCAGTTTCGCCGTTGCCTTGCGAATGGCGACTATTTCGGCATGCGCCGTCGGATCATTCGTTCCGATGACTTCGTTATGGGCAACCGCAATGACTTCGCCGTGACGAACAATGACCGCCCCAAACGGACCGCCCATGTTCGCTTCCATCCCTTTTCTGGCGGCTTCAATAGCAAGTTGCATAAATGAATTCATTTTCCCATTCTATCAGAAAACGCTTTTTTGTGAGAGGCGGACGGCAATCGAAAAGAGCATCGCACGGCTTTTTCCAACTGCTGCCCCGAAAGAACGACACGGATGTAACTTTTTCCATCAACCGACAATCCTATTTTTAATGTTTTGATAACAAAAATCCGATAACTCACGTATGTCAATCGCTGTACCCCATCCTTGTGTCTGTACCAAATGCAAGAGAGAATTCTCGGAGGCAGAAATAGCCGAACTAGAGAAGGTCGGGGCTGGTTATTTTGATGAAGAGTTAGGTGAACGCGTGTGTCGTTTAACGTTTCGGTGTCCTTGTGGATACTATCTTGGCGTACCGGAGTACACAAATGTTGTCCCTGAAACTGTGCCTTTACTGAACGAAGACACAGCCGATGCCTTTAAGGAGATGATCGTCCGGCGCGGGAAATGGAATCCAGAGACAAAGTCATGGGGCGGTCAATAATCTGCGTTACAATTCACAATAGACTTTGCCCTTGCAGACTCTTCTTTCAATTCGACCGTTTTGAAATCATGCTGCATAATGCGGCATGCCACCTGAAGAAAAGAAGCCCGCAGGCGCACTAAACTTGCCGAATCTTTACGACAAGTCCACTGCCCAGGTGATCGTTGCCCCGCAATATGACGGGCTGCTCTATCGGATTTCGGGCTATGACGAAACGCCCTCCTACAAAGAACTGCGGGACTGCTCCAAGCATCCGCTCGTCAAACTTGCTTTGGACTTGCTCGCTGGTGAACTTGAAGGAGTGCCGTGGCGGTACGAAATCAATCAGGAAATCCCGCCCGACGTTGCCCAGCGATACACGGGAGTAGGGAAGTGGATTGAGGAGAATATCCGGCGTGTCCGCAATTCTATTCTGACGCAGGGTATTCGCAACATGCTCATCTACGGATATTCTCCCTTTGAAGTCATCTATTCTTACAACACGAAAAACGGACTTTATGAAATCAGGCAGTTAAAACCGCTCTTGCATGAATATACTTGGATTCTTGTGGACAGGGACGGCAATTTTGCGGGTTTTGAGCAACGGATGCCGCACACAAAGCCACGTATCCGTCTGAAAAAGGATGAGTCTTTCATTATGTCTATCGACGTGATCGGTCAAAATTGGTACGGCACATCCGTTTTAGAATCAACGATACCGCTCTGGAAACAATGGTGCAATATCAATGCGCAGGTCGAGCGGTTCTTTGCGAGATGCGTCGGCAGCCGCACCGCACTCTATTATCCGGTCGGACGTTCACCGATAGGTTCGGATCAAGAGGGGAATCCTATCGAAATGGACAATGCCGAGATTGCGAAGGAAGCATTGGCGGCGATGGATCAAAACTTTGCGATTGCTCTTCCGACAACGACTTCACGAGTTACCGAGCAAGCCGGAAGCGCAGAGCACGCGTGGCGGATTGAAACATTCTCGGACACGGCGGGTAACGTGCCTATTTTCATTGAACGGCAGAAGCAGATCGAGGAGTTGTTGGTCAATTCCGTCGGCATGCCGGTGCGGATGTTTCAGGAAGGACAGGCAAGCGGGAGCCGTGCCGAATTGGAATCATTCACGGACATCGCGGCAACGATTATGGAAAGCCGTAACCACGTTCTGGCGACGGCAATTCAAGAGCAGATGATCAATCATTTAACGACCATCAACTTCGGAATAGAACGGCTTGTGGACATTCAAGTCGGTAACGTCAAGCAATCGCAACTCTTCTTTGAACGGCATCCGACACTCGATCCGAACCAAACGCAGGATCAGCACGAAGAACAACTTGAAGAGCATTATGATTATGAGGACTATGGAGACGGCATTCCGCAGACGGCTGACGACAGCGACGATCAAGACTACCCAGAATAGGAACAGAAATTATGCCACTACCACTTGCATTACTTGGACTCGGAGCCGCTGCGAAAAGTGCGGCGGCTGGCGGCGCAGCGGTCGGGACAAAGGCAGCACTCGGCGCAACTGCCGCTCGTGTTGCCGCACCGACAATAGGACGTGCCGTCGCTGACACTGCCCGAAAAACGGCGGAAAAAACCGCAAAAACAACGGCTTCAAAGACTATGAACACTGCTGGTACGACATCAATGTTCACGCCGAGGAGTAGCAAGGCTGACACCGAACGTGAAAAACAGTGGCTTGAAGCGGCAAAAAAGTCTGTGGAACAATGGAGGAGCGGCGGATAAAACAATGGCATACGCAACACTACAAGATATATTTTTGCGTTGGGGGGAAACGAACGTGCGGGATGCGGCGAACTTGAATTCCGACAATCCCAAGTCGGCAACCGTTACCAAACGCATCAAGTATTTTCTCGAAATCCAGTCGCATGAAATAGAGGCACGGCTTTTGGGGTGCGCTTATAAAGTGCCGTTCGATCCGGTACCGCCTGTCATTCGGACGCTGTGTGCGGAACTGGCATACATTGCCATGTACCGTGTCCGGCATTCGCAAGATGACACGTCCACCGATCCGTTCATCCACATCACCGCAAGGCATAATCAAATTTTTGCGGACATTCATGCCCGGCGTTTTCGGCTTGGAGCAGAACGGCACTCCGTCGATATTCCGCTTGTCGTTGGCGGGAAACCGCTCAAAGTTACCGCAAAGATTCCTCCTGCAATGACACATTTGGCAAAAATTCATACTGACGGTACATTACAGGGAGACGGCACAGAGAATAACCCGTTGTCAGTCGCTCAGAGTGATTTAGCGATTGACCTGCCGGGCATCAACGTATCGCAGATTCCCCATTATGCGTTTGTGGCGATTGGAGAGAATGGTCTCGTCGAAGCAAGCGAAGCCAATCACAAAGTCATCGGCATCCGGGTCGGTGAAGCGATTATCACGCGAGGGGTTGTTCAAAACGACCATTGGAATTGGGAAACCGGAAAATACGTGATGCTCGGACCAAACGGGCTTTCACAAACGGCGGGCAATACTCTGGTGAGAGTAGGTGTTGCTTTGAGTCCGAAACTTATCCTGCTGAAATTTGAATACGGATTTTTGTAGGTTGTAGGCTATAGACTTTAGGCTGTAGGGTTCACAATTCAAAGCCAAGAACCGAAAGACTCAAATTTGCAGCCGTAAAAACCTAACCCAGAAATCCTAAAGCCTACAGCCTATGAAAAAAGCACCAACATTTGAAAAAGAGGTTTTGCACGAAACGGTGATTGTAAAAGGTAGCGAGACGTACCCGATTACGTCTGACTTTCTCAAAAACTGTGTTGTGCAATACCGGCGCATGAAAAAGAACGGAATGAAAGTGAACGTTCATTCCGGTCATAACCATAGCCCGGAAACGAAACGGGGCGAGGTGCTCGACCTTTACGTGAAAACACGCGGGGATGGGCGAGTCGGCTTATTTGGCAAAATTGCGTTCCTGCCGCACCTATCGAAACAAACAATACAAACGCTCGTCTCCAATGATGTATCGGTTGAACTCCCCCAAGAACTGTACGATGCAAAGGGAAACCTTTATCCCTTTCCGGTTCAGCGGGTTGCCATTACGCCTGATCCTGCCGTAAGCGGTATGCAGCCATTTGTGAATCAACGGGATACTTCGATAAGTGTCCCGTTTTTGACACTTTCCATTGACACCTTTAACAAAGAACAAGACAACATGGACAACGAACTTTTCGACCAGAACGATGAAGGACAAGAGAACGCCCTTGATGCCGCCGTCGATACGGCTGACGATGAGATTGACACCGGAGACAATGGCGTGGGAAACGAACACACCGTTTCGGTCAAGAACAAGGGTTCCTTCATTGAATCGCAACTTGCAAAAGTCATGTTTGATACGTGCGGCATTGATCCCGACACTTATGACAATGAAGATGGTTTGATTAACGAGTTGAATCAACGGCTCGCCAGTATCATTACCCTGCAAAGCCGTGCGCTTGCTGCCTTCAACATCGACGACGATGATCCGAACAGGTATGAACTCTTCACCGAACGGCTCGACTACATCGTGAACATACTCAATGAACATGACGAGGATGGCGACGGAATGCTGGATGAAGAGGAGGCGCAGAACGCATTGGAAGAGGAAGCCGATGACGGCGGGAACGATACGATTGACGGATCGATCAGCCAACTCGAACAGAACGACAAAAATCTGCAACTGTCGCTGAACAACCTGCAAAAGAAATATGCAGAAGCAAAGGGAGCGATCAAAGGGCTGGTCGCCAAAAACCGGCAATTGGAACTTGACGGTATGCTTCAGGGCGGTGTTCTTACCAAAGCCGCCCATCAGAAGGCGACGCAGAAATTCGTCTTGAAACTATCTCTCAACGACGGCTTCGATGATTTTGTGGACGTGGCACGAGTGAATGCCCGGAGCGTTGGTCATTCCAGAACGCCTGTACAGCAACCGGCTTCCAATCCCGATGCAACCGAATCGTGGGTAAAAGTCGGTAAACGATTGGCTTCTACTTATCGCCGAGAATCGGAAAGCGAGTCGTAAGGCTGTAGGGTTCGCTCTCCAATACCTAAAGATAATAGCCCGACAAAACCTATAAAACAGAACCCTACGGTCTATAGCCTAAAGCCTATAGCCTACAAACCTAAAAGGACATCAACCAATGGCACTTCAAGAAAAAGTTTTTACACTTGGCAATATCGCTGCCCGTGTGGAAGACCTCAATTACAACACTTCTCCCGTTCAGGTTACGAATAGCGGACAAAGTGAACTGGTGATCAATGCCGGAGACCCGCTTACGGCGGACGGCATTGCTACGTCGGCAACGGGACTGCTTGGTCTCGCCGCCGACTTCCGCATTATCCCTGCCGGTCAATCGGACGAGGTCATGGTCTTGGACTACAACTATGGCTACGGCGTGATTCTCAACGAGTCCATGTTGCCCGCCAGCGTCAATGCCGCTATCAAAACGGCATTGCGGAACAAGGGATTCAAGTTTCTCCCGTAGTAGAGGAATTAGAAGTTAGGAGATAGGAGATAGAAGGAAGTCGCATGGGCTACGCCCATTCCTTTGTATTCTAACTTCTATCTCCTACATTCTATCTCCTCCTGATATTCACTTCAAACCAAAAAGGATCAATAACAATGGGCATTAGTATTCAAGGATTTCTCAATAACAAGGAATTGTTCTCCGTTCGTTCGATGTCGAAGGGATTGGACATACTACCGTTTCGTGCCGGGCTCATCGGTCGGCTCGGCTGGTTTCAGGAACAGGGCATTCCAAATTCGCTCTCCATTATCGAGCGGCGTTTCGTGGACATTCAGTTGCTCTCTCCGCATCGGCGAGGCGGGGCGATGCAAGCGTTCGACATTGCACGGCGCAGCGGCATTCCGGTGGAAATACCGCAATACGATACGGTGGCGGAAGTGTCCAATGCTGATATTGTCAATCTGCGAAAGTTTGACGGCGGCGGGTATTCACTCGAAGATTTGCAGACACTCATCATGCAAACGAGTAAAAATCAAATTGATGTTGCTCTTGAACCAACGTTGGAATACGCCCGTATTTCGGCACTCGGCGGCAGAACACTCAACGGCGACGGTACGATTGCGATTGATTGGGACAAGTTGCTGGGGATTCCCCGCCCCACTGCATCTGTTGCGGGAACGTTCGACGAAGAAAATATCAACGAATGGACAGACATCATCCAAACTGCGGCGGGCGGCATGCCGTATGAAGAGACGGTGGCATTGTGCGGCACAAACTTCTGGGCAAAACTGCTCACCAATGAACAGTTTCGTCAAAGCCGGAATTACTGGCAGATGGGACAGGGACATCGCACTGCCTATTGGGAACAAGTCGGCGAAGTTCCGCAGATTATCTGGAGCGGTATCCGGTTTATAAAATATCCGGCATACAAGTTCGGAAAAAATCTCTCCTTTCCTGCCGACAAAGCCTACGTCTTCCCGATAGGCATTCCGGGCAAGTTCATGACCCAATTCGGGATCGGTGACTTCAATGAACTCCGTCCGGCAGATGTCGGCTTGAAGTATTACGCCAAGTTGGAGCCGAACGATTTCAGCCGAGGTATGAAAATCTACTTGCAAAGCAATGCGCTGATCTACGATGCGTTTCCCGAAACGACGATTGAAGTCTCACTTTCGAGTCAGGAGTCAGAAGAGGAAACAGAACCGTAAGATGCGGAGGGGCGGGGGGACTGCGTCAGGAGACTTTTATTATGGGGAAGACATGGCAAACAACACGGCATGTGGGCAAAGAGATTCTGGGCGGGATCGGCGATGGTCTTAAACTGAAGGGAATACCGCTCCGGCAGCGGGTCAAGAACGTCACGACTGGCATCAAGGAAAACGCTCTCGGCGGTGCTCTCGCTGTCGGCGGAGCGACAGTGGGCGGTCTTATCGGAGCGGATATTGCTCTTGCGAAAGCCAAAGCAAAAGCAAGAGCTGCCGGTGAACAAGCGAAGGCAAAAGTCAAAGAAAAGACAAACGAGGCAAAAGACAAGGCTTCGGATACGTGGAAACAAGCAGCGGAGAAGGTAAAAAGACGGCAGGCATCAGACGGCAGACGGCAGCAGAAAGAGAGATAGACTTACGGGCGTAACCCTCTGCTGCCGTCCGCAATCTGCCGTCTGCTGTCTAAAAGAACAAATAGTGCCTAACCAATCGGGACAAACACCCTCATGCCAGTACGTGATGAAGAAAAACGAATGGAGTTTTTGCGGTCGCTTTCGGTTCAAGATTTAGCGAACCGGAGGATTACCGAGTATTCGTCTGAAACCGAAAAGCACATGATTCACGAAGCCCGTGAAATGATGAAGGAACAGAACGATGCCCGGTACATCAAACGGCATGTCGCGAGATCAAAAATCGACCTTCAAAAAGCAACGGCGAATGATCTGCGTCGGCGAAGCATGAACGAACTCGTCGGCAAGGAAGGAGGATTAACCGGCGGTCTCGTCGGGCAGGTCATTGGACAGTACGTCGTGCCTGCCGGTGTCGGAATAGGGGCAATCGCCCTGGCGACACGAGGCAGAAAAGGATTGGGAAGCATCAATCCGTTCAAAAAACAACTGACCGCCAAGCAATCTGTTGAATTGAAAGGACTTGCCGAGCGTATCAAGTCCGGCGGGACACCTTCACGGAAAGAGCGGCAATTTCTGGACATTTTGGTAGAGAGATCAAAAAGAGGAGAAATCACTCTTACCGCCTCGCAGAAAAAACGTGTGGGAGTCATTCGGAAGGCACGAGGACTTCAATCCCGTTCCAAGGCGGGAAACACCGCCGCCGCCGACAAACTCGAAAATCTTGAAAAAGCGATCGCGGAACTGACATCGCAAAACGCCAAGACGAGCAGAAGACTCGGCAAGTTACGCAAGACTCGTCTCCAAAGTAAGACCAGCCCTACGTCAGCACCAAGATCCGTCGCAACACCAACGGCGGCGGCTCATGTTGACGCGACGTTCGACTTTCTTGTTCCCAAACAGGTGCCGAAACCGCTCCTCGATTCTCTGTCGCAGAATCGAGGCGGCAAGTTGCTCACGAAATTCACGCCGGGAGATAACGACGCGATTGATGAACTGGCAGAATCCATCGCCAAGACCGCACAAGGAAAGACTCCCGATGAAGCGAGTGTGGTCATGTTCCTCTTGACCGATAAAGCAGCACGGGCACAAAAATTTGGAACACCCGAAACGTTCAAAAGTTGGGCAGCCACAATGCACCAAAGGGTCAAAGAGTTTTATGACGGTACGGTAAAAAAAAAGTGATTGACCCGCCGGTGAACAGTGTTGCTTCCATTGCACCGGCGGCGGCAGTCTTCAAGCGAGGCAAGGGACGACCGAAGGGGGTAAAGAATAAACCCAAAGATGCAGAGCCGAAGGTACGGTCGAAATCAGACATGCCTTCCGAGCAGGTATTGAAAAACATTGAACGGCGGACGCAGGAAGTTCGCTTGGCAAGAGAATATGGAGTCGATCCCAAAAAACTTGAAGGAATGACTCCGGCACAGGTCAAAGAATACTTCCAGCAAGTACGAACGGCTCTGGCAAAAGCGGAGGCAGGAGCGAAGGCAAAAAAGAAAAAGAAAAACA
>Ga0099364_10004433_pt1 | contig 21281 bp, 16 predicted proteins | sample TergutTh196P3_FD_73070 | JGI IMG/M metagenome (GOLD analysis project Ga0099364, IMG submission 73070) | Microcerotermes parvus P3 segment gut microbial communities from Pointe-Noire, Republic of the Congo - Th196 P3 | ecosystem: Host-associated > Arthropoda: Insects > Digestive system > Gut ... | reverse complement strand
TGATGCGAAAGTTGATCACTATACTCAATGTCATGGTCAAGACGAACACTTGCTGGCAAGAGCAAAAAACGAACTGCGAAAGGAACTAAAAAATGAAACATTCATCCCGAAGCCCCCCTTGACCAATACACAGTCGCTACCGATACGGGCTCTGTTTGTTCAACGTCGGCAATTTTTCGCAATGAGTCCCGCCACATAACCGGCTTTGAAACCGGCATCAATGTTCACGACAGCCACATTGGACGCACAACTGTTGAGCATACACAACAACGCTGAAAGACCGCCGAAGTTCGCACCGTAACCAACACTCGTCGGCACTGCAATGACCGGACAAGATACATGTCCGCCGACGACGCTCGGCAACGCCCCTTCCATTCCCGCCACGACAATGACCACGTCGGTATCCTTTATGATCGGCAATTTTGCATGCAACCGTTGCGGACCGGCAACGCCAATGTCCTGAATAAACAAAACTTCTGCGCCCGTCCAGAGAACTGTTTCCCGGGCTTCTTCGGCGACCGGGGCATCACTGGTTCCCGCCGAAATGATCGCCACCTTTCCGTGCGGCTCCCGGTGAGCGGGTTCAAGAGGAAACAGACGGAACGTCCGGGCAATTTCGTTGTAACGGAAGGAATGTCCCCACTCGGCAATCCGTTCTTGCAGAAACTCTCCCGCTTCTGTGTTGACGCGGGTCGCAAGGGCATCGACCCCTTTTTCGGCAAAGGTTTGAAAGATTTTTAGGATCGTTTCTTTGGTTTTGCCTTCTCCGTAGATCACTTCGGGAAAGCCGCATCGGCTCTGCCGACCGATGTCCAGTTGCACTTCGTCTAAATCGAGAAATTCGCTCATTTTTATCCCCCTGGCGGTTAACATTATCACTTTGAAAAAGTAGGTTGCCGACCGCCGGGCTCTGTGCGGCTGCAAAAAATGAAAGCCGGGAGCGTAACGCAGTGGAGCGACCGGATCATTTAGCCGGTACTCCGGTGAATCCGGTCGCTACGGCTAGCGCCTGCGCTCCCGGCTTTCATGCCTTGCTTGTTGTTTATGCGCCGGTCTCCTACCTTATGACTTCTTCTTCCACGTACCGCCGGTTGAGTCTCGGCGTTTCCAATATCGGCACCGGAATCACCATCGGCGCAAGTTGCGGCATAGGGGCAGCAACGGCGGATCGTCCTACGTCCGGCTCGATCCAGCGTCCCTGGTGGTCCAATTTCATCGTGCCCATGCTCATGTCCAACAGCATACGCTGGGTTTGGTACGCCACCCAAGTATCTAACAGGCTGTTTTGACTGCGCATAAACCCGTCCAGCGCACTGGTTAATTGTTGCGATGTATTGGGATCGATTCTCCCTCCTCCGCGCTGCGGCTGCTGCATTTGCAGTTGCATCACATCGACCCGCGTTGCACCGACTAAAACAGCCTTTCGGTTGATTTCAAAGTCAAGCCGTCTTCTCTGCACCTCCCGAAGAATGTTGCGCAAACCTGCCTGTACCGAGTCGACGTATATGTAATAGTCCCGGCGTGCGTCCTGAAATTCAATTTGATTTCTGCGGTAAAGCATCATTGCGGCGTACCGATTCAACGGAGTCTCCCAACTCAACGTCGCTTGGACGCTGCTGTTGTTTCTGTTGAAGGTAACACCATCGCGGTCTATCGTTCCTGTGCTGCCGCGTAAATCTAAATCGAGGACTCCTTTTAATCCATTTGCCGCAATGTCAATCTGCCGCCATCTATCGACCAGCCGCGATCTTTGGTTCATCCAGTCCAAGCGGTTTTCCGAGGCGATCTGAAACGCTTCCTCCGGTGTCATCGAGACGGGCACCAACGTCATTGCTTCGAGCCTTGTCCGCGTTTGCATCAGGGACAGCGACAGCAGTTCGTATTGGAATGCCGAAAAGACCTGTCGCACCCAATCGCGGTAGTCATCTTTCTGCCGGAGTTCTGCAATAATTCTTCGTGCTTCGATTCTCTTTGCTTCTTCGGGAGTCAGTTGTTCGAGGAGATCGGTAACAACTTCCGTCGGCAAGGGGGGCAAATCTTCGACTCTCTCGCCAAGAAGTTCCATTATATCATCTGTGTCCGAAGCATCAGCGGCAGTGTTCGGTTCCGGCAGTTTCAGTGTTTCCTTCAGTATTTCCAGTGCTTCTTGTACCGGCGTGTCGAACGAACGGGTCCGAATCATTTCCCGTAATTCCTGCTCCTCCGAACTCACAAACAATTGGAGAAGCGTGAACGTTGCTTGGAGCCGCTCAAGATTTTTCGGTATGCCTTTGCCTTTATCTTGCAGGTCGTTAATCCGTTTTTCAAAATCGCTGATTCCATAAATACTCGGATCAATTCGTGCGTCGTTTTCAGCGCGTTCAAGAAGCAGTGATTCGAGGTTTCTCAAGTTTTCACGTCTTTCCGGCAGGCTCTTGTGCAATACGTCCACATCCTGTCTGAGTACGGCAATTTCTCCTTCGGCACGCCGGACGACATCTTGGGTTTTCTCCCGAAAATCATCGTCAAGGGGCAGGTCCTTTTTCCGAATCACCGCAAGCAAGTCGGCAACATCTTCCGACAGAATCGTCAGGGTGGGGGACGTTAACTGAAATTGCTCCAACAGAGGATCGCTAATGCTGACCTTCAAGTCGGGCGGAAGCCCCAGCGAACGAACGTACGTTTCGATACTGGTTTGATACTGATTAACTTGGCTCAGTAAACCGCTCTGGGAACTCAAAAGGTTCTGCCGCACATCCTCGACTTGATAGGAGTTCGTTACTTGTCCTGCATCGAACAGTTCGATAAAGCGATTCAGGTTTTCTTCCAATACGATGACGTTTTGACGCTGATTCTGGATTCTGATCCGATCGGATAACAGCCCGTAAAAACCGCCGCTTGCGGTGGGCAGAGTAGTGCCGCTCGCACTGAACGGAGAGGTCGGCGCACTCGTATCTGCGTCTTGCGGCGTTGATCCGGTCACGATTCTCGTGTAATGTCCCTGTTGGAACAAAACCATCTGACGGACTGCCATCAAGAAATTTCGTTCTGCTTGCGTGAGATGTTCGAGTTGCACTTTCCTTCCTGCTCCGCGCAAGAGCGGCTGTGTGATGCTGGCATTAAGCAACCGGTCTGTCGATGATGACCAAGAGTCCTGCCCGGAAAGTGTCCATGTAATTGAATTTGCCAGTTCAACAATCCACTGTCCGCCAGCGGCAAGCCTTCTCTCTGCGCTTACAGGGTTCACCGTGTTTGTTACACTTGATGTTCCTCCTGCATTTCTGTAACGGAGGAGACCTTCAGCGGCAAACTGCACATCGTACACATAACGTTGTTGCGACACTGCCATTGCCGAAAGATAAAGGTTTTCGAGGGCAGCCTGATATTGAGGAGAGTGGAGCCGCGCTAGTTCTACTGCCCGATCCCTGTCGAGGGGGACTTCGCCTCTATCGTTGACCAGCAGGTATTGCCGCCAGCGGGGATTTTCGACATGCGGAGTGTCCCCTTTGTCGTGCCACTTATCCGAGCCTTTCATTCCGTTGACGCTGTGCATTTTCCGGTGCGCAGCGAGATCATCCGGCGGCATCGGTTCGCAGTCAGGATTGAAGGAACTGTACATCCGGGAGGCAACGTTGGGGGTGATCCGATAGTCGTCAATTTTCCATCGAGGATCGTTGTTGCCTTGTTTGAGGACGGAATAGACCTCTTGGTCAGCCTTCATTCGATAGTGTTGCCGGCTACATCCCGCATTTCCGCTGATACCGGCAACGAAAGCGAGGAGGCATAGAAAGCAAAAGTACCGATTCATAGCGATGGATAGGTAAAATCTATACTATGAATCGGCGTTAATTTGGGGAAACTTTAATGTTCATGCCTAATTTGTGGGTATTAAGGGAATTGAGGGAAGTACCAGAGTTACGGGTTGTTAGGGCTGTTCGTCGTTCCGGCGTGCGCCGGAACGACTTTGCCAAAGAGTTTACGGTCCACAGGTCTCGAACGTCATCATTCCGTTTTCCTGCGTTAGTTTCCCGGTAAAGTGTGTGCCGTAAAGGAGAAACGTGTCCGGTGACGTTTGTTCGTAGATACCGGCATCGACGCGCGAAACCGTTCCTCGATTGCCGGAGACTTCTCCTTCGTAATCAAGATAGTGCTTGCGGTGACCCGGCAACGCCGTTGCCGGACATGTGAAAGACGCACCCGGTGGACATTGCGGCGGAATCGACCACGTCGTGAGCGCTGAATCCGTTTCCAGCATCACGTCCCAGTGATCTCCCGTCGGTGATTGATGATGTAGGATGACAAAACGGAGTTTTTTTCCCATTGGAAATGGCGCGTTTCACGGCTACCGGTGCATTTCGAGGTTATCGGCATCAATTCGTTGCAGTTTGTTTTTGTCATAATAATGAAACAACGCCGCTATCCGTTGGGCGACGATGTGCGCAAACTGCGCACGGAATTGTTGCTCAAGACCCGGTCTGCTGGAAGCGTCCAGCGGCATATTCGGCGGATCAATGACCATAAGGGTATCCGAAGCCAACACTTTTCCCGTCGCTACTTCAATCGCCTTTACTTGAACTTGGCACTTTCCTTGTATCAAATAGGGATTTTGCGGATCGCGCACCTGAATGCCGATGATGTCAAAACCGATCACAATGTCCGCGTTGATCGACTTGTCCCGACCGACTTCGGCGAACGACTCAAAATCGTTGTCGCAATTATCGAGCCACGTTTCGACCTTCGACTGTTCAATGATCGTTAGTTTTTTGTTCCGATAATTGGGTCGGTCATTGTGTCGGATATTATCGTCTAGCAGGTTATTGACGTGTCGGGCGATTTCTCTTGGGGCATTTTGCAATTCGTAGGCATTGGAGAACATGGATCTCGGCACAATGGCAACCCGTTTTTCCCCTTTGAGAAGGATGTCGTGGTTCGGTTTGGTGTGTGTGCCGACGAAGATCGCCGCTCCCGTAAACAGTGCGGACTGACAACCAGCAAGCAATAGAGCGAGCAATAAAAATAGGGGGAATAGTTTTTTCATAGTTCCAAAAATTCTGTGGTTCCTTTGCATCCTGCCTCCAAATACGCGGCGAGCAGTATTTGGGCGGCGAGTTTGTCTCGTCGTTCCTTCCGTTTTTTGTCGGTCAAGCCCGCCTCCCGGAGGAGCCGCTCCGCCTCGACCGACGTATAACGCTCATCCATATAATCGACAGGAATATCCGTTATACTTGTTAAAAATTGACCAAATTGTAGGACTTCTTTCGCTTTTTCGCTCAAGTCGCCGCTCAAATGCAATGGCAAGCCGAGAACGAATCGGGTAATCCGCTCCTCGCTGACCAACCGCCGAAAGTACTCAGCGTCTTTTTCCAACGATTTGCGAATGTATGTTTCATAGGGACTCGCCAGTATCCGATCCGCATCGCTGACGGCGATGCCGATGCGAACGGTGCCGTAGTCGATGCCCACGATTTTTCCGGTGTTTTGCATGTTTTTCAAACGTTCACAGAGCCGCAATCTTTAGATTGCGAGACTCTTGCGCAATCTAAAGATTGCGGCACCGTCAACCTAATACTGCACCGGAAACGACACCGGTTGCCTTACTGGCACAGGTTGCTCCGCCTCGTGCGAGGAAAAGATCACCGGATTGTAACCCGAATTGCCCGGTTGCACAGGACTCCTCACCAACGCATCCAAAAATTGATCCGATACACCATTCAACACAATCACATCACTCGGAATACCGGGATTCCTCGTCGAACGGACTATTAAAATCACCTCATCGCCGTCCTGCTTGCGGCGTTCGATCTCTTCCAATGTCGCCTGCTCTTCCCGGCTCATTCCCCCTTGGTGTTCGGCGGCATACATCGGTGCAGGTGTGCTCGCAGCCGCCATGGGCAGGGACGGTGCATCAAGCGAAGCAAGCGGCGTAAGCGGTGCCAGTGCTGTTAGCGCATGAGCGGGGGGGGGCAACCCCCCGGTTAACGGTGCGCCCACCGGGGGGCTAATGCCCCCCGCTCTTGCGCTGGCAATATCAACACCCAGCGACGGATTTTGATGGATGTGGGCAAGTCCGACCTTGTCCAAAACATGCCTAATCATGTGCGGCGGAACGAAATGTCCATCATTCACAGAGGGACACGCTGTAACGCACACGCCAATGAGGTATCCTTCGCTGCTAAAGAGTCCGCCGCCGCTCCGTCCGCCGACCGGCGCACCGGAAACTTGTACATAATGAAAAGGGGAGCCGGACTGACTAATTTTGTCAACAGACATGACTTGATGTTGCCGTACTGTTGGATTTCCGCCGTGATCGCAGCCGACGCTCCACGCCGGCTGTGAGGGTTGAATCTGGTAGGACGGCGGAGCAATCGGCACCGCCCGCACCAGACTGGGCGTACCAATTCGAACGAGTGCCAGGTCGATTTCCAAATCGTACACCAAACACTTTCCTAAAACTTTGACGGTGGAATTTTCTCCGTAGAGGTGAACTTCGATATTTTTTTCTTCGTGCCAACCTCTGAAGATATGTCCGCATGTCAGAATGAGGGCTTCCTGACCTTCAGGTCCCTGTCGGGTATCAATGATGGTGCCGGTGCCCCAAGCGTGTCCGTTCGCCGAATCGACACGGAGTTTGACGGACGAGTGGATCAGCGTTGTAGAAGCGGTTGCAATGACCGGCAAGCAGATAATCAAACAAAGCGGCGAAAGGAAATATCGCAACATAAAAAAAGGAGCCTCCGTGCATAGGGGGAAATTCGTCCTTGAATTTCCTATGTGATTTCAAACCGGGTGAAGTCTAGCGAAAAAAGGGTTGTGGGGCAAGAGCAAAAAAACGGCGGCGGGGAACCCGACACACAACGAAGTACCGCAAACGGGGTGAAATGTCCGTGTTTTCTTTGTGAATCCTTGTCTTCTTTGTGCCTTTGCGGTTAAAAAAGATTAACCGCAAAGTACGCAAGGAACGCACAGGACAATTTGATGCCGTTCACAATATACCCACAAAACGTGGACGCACTCCGAACGAATTCCCATGCAAACCATATCTTGCTGGCGAGCGAAAAATCGTGTAGAATGACTGGTGCTTTGTTACATTACAACTTTGGGATAACGACCGGATCAACCGATGTACAATCCGGTCGTTGCGCGTTGTTGCGCTCTCGGCTTTCATTTGCATCCCAAAATTAGAAGGACACAAGACACTAGTAGCCGTTTCCATCGGTCTGTTGCCATGAAGCACTTCTTCTGTTCTGTGTTGTCGCAACAAAGAAAATGGAATCGTCCGAATTTTGGATAACCCATTAACCCAACCATGATGACACGAAAACAAATTTACACGATATTGATTCTCCTCTCGGCAGGGCTGATGCTCGGGCAAATCATCGCCACAAACCGGACGGACACACTGCTCTTGCAACAGTCCCGATTCAGTGCCGTGAACAACATCTACAACGAAAGGGAAAAAGAACTGGAAAAACAACTCGAAGATGGCATCGTCTCCGAAGGGGAATTTTCAGAACAATCTTCCGAACTCGAAAAACGAAGACAACAAGCACTGGACAACGAAAGACGGGAATTGCCCGTTTTCAGTGCCAACGACCGAAGCCGCTGGGCAACCATCCGCGTACTCGTCGAACCGGATATGAGAGTACAGCAAACCGTAACGCTCGCCGACGGAACCGAAAAGACCGAAACTGTCTGGTACGCCATCGATAAAGCACAAAACGTCCGAGGCTGGGACACGATTGACATGGTCAAGCACGACATCGCTGGTCGCGACATGAAAGTCTTGCAGGTTCAGCAAACCCTCACCCCCCCTTCCGAAGGCTTGGACGAAAAAGAAATCGAAGAAAAAACCGAAAGAAAATTCATCTGGAGTATCACCGACAAATGGATCGACGGCTGGGAAATGATCGAAATAGGAACCGATGAAGGCAACGCGGTGCAAATAACACCGGCGATGCGCGTTCAACAGACAACAACGCTCCCTAACGGCACGGTGCGCACGGACACCGTTTGGTACGCCAAAGACCCGGATGGGGAGACCGTTTCAGAATTTCAGGCACTGTACAATACCCTACAAGGTAAAATAGAGTCGCTTTCCAAGATTTATCTACGGGACGCGAACGAACCTGAAGTTCCTGAACGTCCCGGCTTGGAGAACCGCCCCGGTACGGGCTATCTTTACTCTTCGAAGCCGCCGCTTTTGCCGACGCTGATGGCGATTCCCTACGCGCTGATCTACAAGGCAAGCGACGGAAAAATCACGTTGGACAGCGAACCCTTTTTGGTGGTGCGCACTACGTTGATACTCTGTAATCTGTTGCCGATGATTCTCTGCTGGTTTTTGCTCGCCCGACTGATCGAACGATTCGGAACGACCGACTGGGGACGGTTGTTCAGCGTCGCCTTTGTCTGTTTCGGTACCTTTCTTTCGACGTTTTCCATAACGTTGAACAATCATTCACCTGCTGTGGTCTGCATAACGATAGCGTTTTATAGTGTCGTGCGGATTGTGTTCGATAAGGAAACCCGATTGCGGTATTTTGCGGCGGCAGGCTTTTTCGGTGCCTTTGCCGTCGTCTGCGAACTGCCTGCGCTGCTCTTTCTCGCTTTGATCGGCTTTTGGATTTTATGCCACAATTACCGCCGCACGTTGTTCGTATTTTTACCTGCCGCCTTGATCGTTGCAGGGGGATATTTTGCAACGAATTATGTTGCCCACCAGACATTGTTCCCTGCGTATTCGCAGCCGGAGTGGTACTTCTTTGAATACGAAAGAGGGGGCAGAGTGCTGCAAAGTCATTGGCACAATCCGCAGGGCTTGGACAAAGGGGAACCCGACCAAATGAAATACGTTTTCCATTCGACGGTGGGACATCACGGGCTGTTTTCGCTCACGCCGGTTTGGATATTGAGTTTCATCGGACTCGCTTTTTGGCTGGTTGACCGCCGGTATTGGAGCATGTCGCTGATCATCTTGTTTACGAGTCTCGTTGTCTTTGCGTTTTACATGACGTTGAAGTTAGAATTGCGCAATTACGGCGGCAACACCTCGGCACTTCGTTGGATGTTTTGGCTTGCTCCGCTTTGGTCGACGGCGTTAGTTGCGGCGGCGGATCGGTTCGGTCGGCTTGCCTTTTTCCGTGCGATTGCGTTGCTGTGTCTCTTTGTATCGGCGATGTCGGCGGCGTATCCTACTTGGAATCCATGGACGATGCCCTGGACGTACAATCTGTTGCAGTATTTGCCGCAGTGCTTGCAATAGAGATTTTTGAGGAATGTGTCCGTTTGTGTTCATCGCCCCCGCACCTCGTCCGGCGTGATGAACCAGTCGTTGTTTTTGTCATACTGTTTGAAGAGCATTATTCTTCTTTGATTAAGCGTTGGAGCAAATTCCAGCAGCGAAATTTGACCGTCTCCATTTTTATCCAGCATGATAAACCAACTCGGTACACCCCGAAGCGTTTCCGGCAAAACATGATAAGGACGTGCCGAAGGAATCAGACGCTCTTCTAACATCTTTTGATAGACATCATCGTCAACCGGCTGCTCATTTTCCTTGATCATCTCTTCCAGATTGTCGTCCGGCACTTCCGAAGTTTCAACGGGATCGGAAGCCGGCGGAGCACTCACCCGCTGTATGACGGGCGTAAAAAGTTGCATTCTCTCCGGGTTAAACCTGTACGGTTCGGCAACATTGACCGCAATGGTACGGTGAATGGTTCGGCTCTGTCCGTAGTACGACAAGTACCAGGTGAGTTCTTCCATTGTGATTTGTCCATCGCCGTTTAGATCAATCGCTCTGGGCGTGCCGGGCATTTTTTCCCATTCTTCTTGCTGTAAGATGCCGTCGCCGTTTTGGTCGTACCGTTGCATCAGAATCTGGGCGTACCGCGATACCTTTGCCGGTGTTGGAGCAAGTCCTTGAGCAAGTGATGTCGGCAACAGTCCCGCGAAGACAAAGCAAAAGATGAAGAGTGATTTTTTCATAAGTTACAAATCTTAATGAAGGGAGTCCGCCATGACAATAGGAGTCATTATCGTTGCCATTACAACAAAAGTCAAGGAGGTTTTGCGCAATCCCATCTCTACGCCGTTACTATCCCGGCGACTAAAAGTTCACAGTTCACAGAGCCCGTGACGTAAGTCAGGGAGTCCCTATCTACCGCTACGGGCTCTGTGAGCCGTATCTACCGATACGGGCTCGGTTTGTTCATGAACGCTTGGAAAGTTTTACGCACCCAATGGCGTTTCCGCGACCGCCGGGGCTTGTTTTTTTTCGGAAAAACTGTATCCTTCCCGTACTTCTGCGTCAAGACTTCATGAAAAACTGACGAAAAAGGTAGAAGTGAACCCCCCTGTATTGTTTTTCCGAAAAAAATGTACAAAATGGTTCGAAATGGGAAGTTCGCCCCAGAAGTCGATAGAATTTTAGCCCCTTATTTTTAGGAGTTTTGCTGTGACCAAGACGTTTAATTTTACCCGAAAATCCACTGTCAACGTGGATTCCAACTGTGTTACCTTCTCCGGCAGAGGTTGCCGTGCACTTTATCCGTGCATGTCCCTCGAAGCCTCCGACGAGGACGACGAAGAAGACGAGGACGAAGACTGGGACGAGGACGAAGAAGAGGACGAAGAGTGGGACGAGGAGGACGACGAAGAGTGGGATGAGGAAGACGAGGAAGACTGGGACGAAGACTGGGACGAAGAGGACGAAGACTGGGAAGAGGAAGATGATGAAGACTGGGACGAGGAGGATGAAGAGGACGATGACGCGGACGAGGATGAATGAACGTATCCCGCCCCCAAATAGCCGGACGATCCCTTTCGTTTGCGGATCAGTACCGGCAGAATTATCGTACAACGTTTCCTTGTCGGTACTCCGACCAGATGTTTTCGAACCAGTTGTCCTCCGCCGGGATCTGACGCGCCGGCACCCAGCGGCACTGACATTCCATTGTGTCGGTGTCCAGTGAAGTTTCGCACACGTTTTCCAGCAAGTTGCCGTTGTCTAGCAAAAAGCGAAAGACTTCCGGCAACGATGGTAAGGGAAGCGCGCCGGTTTTGTCCTGCACGAGATAGGAACCCCGACTGCCGCCCCCCTTGCAGATGTATTCCCTGATCGCACAAAGGTAGACGTATTGCGTTATTAAAATGTCTCGGTTCTTGAAGGCTTGCGCTGCGGTACCCGGGGACTGCGCTGCGGTACCCGGGGACTGCGCTGCGCTCTGTCCCCGGCTCTTTGGTTCGTTTTTCATTTCGCTCAAACATTCTTGAATCGCCTGCTCAATTTTATCAAGAGAACGTATATGCGCTCCGCAGGCGGTCATACGTTTTTGCATTGTTGCACGACGTTCGATCACATCAGACATATCGTTTTGCGCAAGCAATACGGCTAAATCAAACTTCTCCGCAACTTGATTTTGAACGGTTACGATAAATGTTTCGACATCCGGCGGCGGCGGCGTATAGTTGGCAACAATAAACTGGGCGGCACGCAAACTGCTCACCTGCGTCGAGTTCAGCGCACTGCCGCCGGGTCGATAGACTCCGAACACGCCGTTGGCTTCTCCCACCGGAAAGAAGTGTTTGAGATGGCTCTCCGACCAGATATTGCCGAGCAGTCCGCCGTTGTTGTGCTGCGCACAGACGGCAATTTCCAGCATTTCCGTGTGAAGATCAATGCCATGATCCTTGTACAACTGGATGGCAAGCGGGTTCATGTGCGCCAGCCGGTCAATCGGTCTACCGAAGAGAGCGTTCGAGTTTTTCAGATAAGTGTACGTCTCTTCATTGCACAAACTAAAATCAAGTTCGTCGTTACTCTTACAACAGCGGCTCGGATTGTGGAGGAAATCCATCCACACACGTCTGCCTTTGATCTGCGTTTCGTGATAAACCAAGATGTCGATGAGAGAGGAACCCATGTTCGCGACCTTGCGAGGATCGAAGGGCCACTGATACCCTTTCAGAAAGAGGGCATCCATCATTTGTCCCGGCAAGGCAAAGTGTTCGTCTAAAAATTCCTGCGGATCGCCGCCGGTTTTGTCCGTCGAAATATAGCGTGGAATGACCTGCTGATACGTGCCGGAGACGTTCCAACGGAACTTGATGGAGGCGAGTCCATATTGCGATTCGGTCAAATTGACTCCGATTGCGCCTGCCTCGTAAGCCATTCCCGATGCGCCGGTTTGGCTTTCGGGATAAACAGAATCGGCGTACATACCGGCAGGTCCGCCCGTTGCCCAAATGATGTTCGTACAGTTGAAGAGGGTGAAACCGAAATTGGATTCTCCTGTCCTTGCCAAATCAATCGCCAGCAACCCGACGGTTTTTTTCTCGCCATTCGTCTCTTGGGTAAAAATCGCAATCACCTGATACCCATCAAAGATTTTGATTCCCTTGTCGGTAATCTGTTTTTCCAGTTTCTCCGTCATGAACTTGGACGTGAGCGGTCCCGCCGAAGTGGCACGTTGCCGAGGATCATGATCGGTTTTATAGCCGATGTATTCGCCGTACTTGTTATGCGGAAAAGGAACGCCGATACCAGTAAGTTTGCTAAAACATCGGGCGGAGAGAGCGGCTTCGATCAGGGCAAGATCGCCGTGCATGCAACCGCCGGAGAAGTAGGTTTTTGCCATTTCCGCGACAGAATCCGGGGCTTCGCCGCTGAGCGTGAGTTTGTAATAGGTCTGCTTGTCCGAACCGGTATTCCGGGAAGTTCCCATGTTAACGCCTTCGGTTACGAGGGCAATGTCGTGCTGTCCCAAGTCGTAAAGGCTATCCGCCGCATTGAAACCTGCACAGCCGGTACCGACGATGACGGTGTTAAGGCTGTACACATCAACGCTCACTCCGTTGACTTGAATGGTGTCTTTTTTCATGGGAGTGTGCTACGGTTTGTTCTGTTGTGAGGTGTGTAAAAAATTGCGGGGATCGGCAACCTACGCTATCATCCGCACGGCATTATCTATGAACGGCGGAGAGTTGCAAGTGGGATCAAGATTTTCCGTCAACCAAAAGTTCGAACCCCGACGAGTCCAGACCAATTGGAGATACGTTCTAGTGCCTTGTTAGCATGAAAACTTGGGATAAGCAATGAAAGCCGGGAACGTAGGCGATAGCCGTAGCGACCGGATCATTTAGCCGGTACTCCGGTTAATCCGGTCACTGCGCGTTGTTGCGCTCTCGGCTTTCATCCCAAAAAACAAAATTTACAAGGCACTAGTGAACCGGTTCCCGCACGATGAATTCGTCGCTCGGGTCAAATTTCGGCAACACAACAATCAGGAGTTTGGCAACACCGATTAGGCAGTGGACAACGTTCGGCAGGATGAGTATGAGCATATCGGCATGCAGGGGAATCTGTTCGTCGTCGAGACGAAGAACGGCTCCCGGTTCGCAAGAAATGACATAATACAATTCGGTCAACTTCTGATGATAGTGCGGCTCGGCAGTTCGATCAATGTCCGTTCGGTGAACCGTTCCCGGATAGACCGGATCGTCGGTAAACGCCCGCCGTGCTATGCCGCAAGGACATGGCACGCCCGGTATCTCCGCAAAATCAACGATGCGAAAACGGGGCTGGGAAGCCGCCGGGGCGGCTTGCTGTTGGGGGTCATGGTGTAACATGTTTTCTACTCTCCTGTATGGGACATTAATGGGGGGTACAGCACTTGACTATGGCTAATCGATAAAAAAGCCGACGGCATACCATGCACCATTTTTGCCGCGTGCCATATCGTAACCGTAATAGGTGTGATTTCTTCTAGCAATCGACCAATGTGCGGAAGAATACCGCCACGCTCTCATACAAGCGATGGCAGCCTCGAAGAGATTTTCCCCGCTTTGACTCTGGGCACAGATTTCCGAAGGCGATCCGCTGCCCAGCACCTCTTTGATCCGCTGAGTTCGTGCCCCGAAGTTTTGATGCCCCAGCACCCCCCGCTCCGCCTGATACAAAGCGTGATCCAATGCCTCCTTAACCACGATAGGCAACGGCAAGCCATTGCTACTCAACGGTTGGTCGGGATGGATACGGACTGCATACGTCAATGTACGCTGGGTTAAGGTACCGGGCGGCAAGTTCAAAAAGGTCGCCATCTGCTTTTCGGTGGGACATTCTCCCCGCAAGAACGGCAAAATGCCGACGACTTCACCACAATAAGGTCGATCCTTGTTGGCAAAGTCAATCACAATCAAGCCGGGATGTCCGAGCATATGTTCAAAACCGGGCAAAGAGTAAATGGACACTTGCTCACCGTCTTCGTGGGTGATTTTGGCATCCATCGGCAACTTCAGGAGCATGAATTGGTCTAGTCCTGCACGGACGAGTTCATCGTCCAGAATGACGGTATCAAATTTTCTGCAGGCGGGAATGACCGACACAGATGTTAGTGCTTCGGGCTGTTTCGTGATGCTGTCGGCGTAGAGGTAGATCAGAAGATTGCGTCCAGAAATATCAGCCGTGCTTCGGGTATTTTCGTAGTCGGTTTCCCAATGGATGGGGCTGGTATTCCGGGGGATGTATTCCGGTTCCGGCACACTTTCTCTAGGTTGCAGAGGGGGGGCAACCAGCCGATTCACTGTGTAGCGTCCCTGAGCAACGGCAAGTGCTGATAGTGCGGCAAAAAAAAGCAGTGTCAGGACAAGCCTGCTTGCTGTTCTTGTTCCGTGTATGTTACCGACGAATCGGCGGTCTGAACGTTGTAGTTTTCTGATAGACATGATAATTATAATTATCCTCGAATGTTCTGTTAACTTGTAATGATTATAACGATTATGCGGGCACGATTGTACCATTTCGGGTTCGATATACAAGCCGTTGATGGGAAAAAGGGAGAATTTTGGGGAATTCCCGGGTCGGCTATCGCCGACGCAACCGCCCGGAGGTCGGTTGCCTACCTTTTCCACTCCAACCCGCAAACGTGTCGACGGATTGCCTCGATTCAGGAATCTCCGTAAATTTTCTTGCTTTTTCCATTATCATGGTGTACACTGTACACAGTTGAAAAAACTGTTGAGATTTTTAGGAAGATGCCCAATCTCGTTGTCTGTTTCAAGGATGCCCCCGTCGACGATGCCCATATTGCCCGAATCCGCGCCGCTTGGTCGGCAGTGGATATCATCAACGTGGGGCAAAAAGATGTCGCCGATGCACTACTCGAAGCCGACTTCTTCTGCGGACACGCCAAAGTCCCCGTCGATTGGGAACGAATCGTCCGAAACCGCCGATTACAATGGATCCAATCCTCCGCCGCCGGAATGGACTGGTGCTTAACCCCCGCCGTCATCGATTCCGACATCACCATCACGACCGCTGCCGGGCTGCTTGCCGATCAGGTTGCCGAACATACCTTGTCCCTCATCCTCGCATGGATGCGTAATCTGCCGACATGCTTCTCCGAACATCATGATCGTACCGCCCTCCAGTTTCGCCAGTTCCGCCGCTGTCCCACCCGCGATCTGACCGGCTCCACCGTCGGAATCGTCGGCTTCGGAGGAGTCGGACGACGAATCGCCGAAGTCCTCCTCCCCTTTCAGACGACCCTTTTGGCAACCGATCTCTATCCGACCGATAGACCAGCGTATCTTGCCGAATTTTGGGAGGCAGATCAACTCGATGATCTGCTTCAACAATCGGACATCGTTATCCTCTCCCTTCCCCTCAATACACAAACCAAAAGGTTGTTCGATGCCGAACGTTTTGGACAAATGAAGCCGGATGCTCTGTTCGTCAATGTGGCGCGGGGAGATATTGTCGTTACCGACGACTTGGTTGCCGCACTGAACGACGGTCAAATTGCCGGGGCGGTGCTGGACGTAGCCGCACCGGAGCCGCTTCCTGCCGAACATCCCCTTTGGGACTTTTTTCCGAACGTCATCATTACACCGCACACCGCTGGACAGTCCCGGCGGAGGTTCGACGATGTCGTCGATATTTTTATCGCCAACATCCACCGCTGGCAATCGAGTAAGCCCTTGATCAATTACCTTACCCCAATGGGCAGGCAACTCGGCTTTCCCATTCGCGGCGGCGGTTATCCGCTCTGGACAGATTTCAAGGCACTCTATCGTTCCCGAACGACTTCTGCCCGATCACAGCGAAAATACCGATTGTCTGTTCACACGACGGGACAGCCCGATTCGACGACGGCGATTTTTGAAAAGACGATGACGCACGCCGACACCGTTCCGTCGTCCGAAGGCTGCTCCGAAGAACTGCGAAACAATTATTATGAACTGCTCGACCAACAGAGAGTCCAGTGGAACGAAGACATTCGATTCAAAAACATGTTGGGACAAGGAGGGCAAGGATTCGTCTTTTTGAGTGATCTTCGCGGTACGGACGGTTTCGTGCTTCCCATTGCCATTAAAGTTTTTTCGCCGGAGCGTTTTGCCAGCGACATTCGTTACGAAGACGAGATGTACAATATGGCAATCATATCGGCGAAAGTTGCACGAATTCAGCACGATCACCTTCTTATGGTACGTAATTGGCATTCAACCAACCGCGTCCATTTCATGTCGATGGAATGGATCGAAGGGTTCGACATTAGCCAATTATTGAGGCAGGAAATGCTCGACTATCTGCAAAAGAGTGTTGCGCCGAGCCGGTGGAGGTACATCAATAATGTGGTGATCACGGGCGGAACGATGCATCCTCGAATGATGCCCGGCATTGCGATTCCGATTATTCGGGAATGTCTTGCCGCTTTGGGAGCATTGCACCGTGTCGGTATTGTTCACGGCGACATTAAACCTGCGAACATTATGTTGAAGAAGACGGGAACCGCCAAGTTGATCGACATTGGATCGGCATTTGAAATTGAAAACCGTCCATCGAATCGTCCTTACACTTTGGCGTATGCGGCACCGGAAGTATTGGAAGGCAAAGAGGCGACCCCACAGAGCGACATTGCGAGTTTGGGTTATGTGTTGATCGAAATGTTGTCGGGACGGCGGTTGTTTAACACCAATTCGGAATTGAACGGCATAGAGGGACGCTTGCTTCTTGCCAATCAACTTCACCGGATATTACCGCCGATGGTGGCGACGAGCGAAGTGTTGATGCGGTTCTGCCGAAGTTTGATCGCTCCTGATCCGAAAAAACGTTTTGAAAATGCGGAGGCGGCAGACCTCTTCAAGGATGGTGCGGCAGATTTCCTGCGGCAACTCGTAAAGGGGGACTTGGCGTGCGAATCCGAACCGGAAATCCGAAATTGGCTCAACGATTTGAGAAATTACCGTCCGAGTCTCTAGCACCCGTCTCACTCAATGATCACGGTATGTTTTCAGCAATTCCCGAAGATTATCCGCCTCTTTTACGGCATGGTCGGGCAATTTGCCCTCGGCGAATACCATCATTGTGCCGGCAGTTTCAATCGTTATTTTGGATTCGTCCCATGCGCCGGTGCTGTTTTTCATCCCGGCGGAGTCTAACCTGAATTTCCGTGCCGTGAAGTCGTAAAGCGCAGTCCGTTTGTTGATTCCATAGTCGTGGTTCTCTTGAGCCAAATGCACATTTTCTACTTCGCTTTCCTTTCCGTAATAGCCGTATATCTGTTTCAGATAGGGCAATTCGATGTCGGGAGTGGTCGTCGTCCAGTCGTTGCCGATAGATATGACCAGTTGCGGAATCGGGGCTGCCATCGCGGCTATTTCCGCATTGTTCGAGGAGAAACCCTTTTCGGGAAAATGGATGGGCAAACCGCTTTCGCATGGACATCCGCCGTAAAAGTGTGATGCCATCATCACCGTGGGAACACACAACGTGACACGGTCGTCAAGTGCCGTTAGCAACATCACTTGCGTACCGCCGCCGCTCGCTCCTGTAATACCCACACGGGTTACGTCTGCCCAGGGCTGTTCACAAAGATAGTCGAGGATGCGAATGCTCTGCCACGTCTGCATGACAAGTCCCAGATCGCTGCGGTGATCCTGTAACGTGAAGGCGTGTCCAGAATCTCCCCAGCCGAACATGTCGTAACTGAAAACGGCAACCCCCATCCGTGCTAACATCGCACACCGTAACTGCTGTTCGGGACGGTAACGTCCACGTTCGTTCACATCGTTGTGAGAAAAATGTCCGTGCGGCGACAGGAATAAGGGAATCTTTCCACTGTAACTGCCGGGTTTATAAAGCGATCCGCCCACCCAGACACCCGGTAAAACCTCCAGCGCAACGTTTTCGACGGTATAGCCGTCATATTTTCGTTGAGCAGATACGATGGGATTCAAAGGGCACTTTTTCAATCCGACAAGTCCCAGTGTGTTCGAGATATGAGCGCGCATGTCGGCTTTCCGGGCATTCCAACTTTCGCGGTCGGGATAAGACGCAAGCAGTTTTTTGAGATGCGCCTCTCCTTCGGCAAAAGGCTTGCGGTAATAGTCCCATCGTGTAACCGCATATGTGCCGTTGCCGGTTTTGGACCAGCGCAAATCGAAGGGGCGGAGCACATTGTCGAGTGTCGGTTCCACTTCAGCATCGAAACGCCACGGTGCCTTGACGACGGTATGGTCTCTTACGAGCCGGTCGTCGTAGGTCAATTTCACATCGTAGCGGTGTTCCATTTGGTCGAGTACCTGTTTCAGCGGCTGGTCATAGATGTCCGAACTGAGCCATTGGGCTTGCACTGTTCCTGCGGCAAACGTAACCGATGTTATCATCAAACCGTATCGAATTAAGTTAAGATTCATGGGTATCTTTCGGGAATGGAAACCACGGAGAACACCATTCTATCGTCTTGATTCGCAGAGTCAAGCGTTGTCCGATCTGACGATTGCGGTTTCGATGCGAAAATGGTACAATGATCCGCCATGCCGCTCGACGATATTATTGCCCAACACGGAAACAGAAAGGAGTCTCTGACTCCGATCTTGAAAGATTTACATAAAGAGCATAGCCGTATTCCCCACGAAATACTGCGTGAAGTCTGTGCGAAAACCGGCACCACGCCTGCCGACTTGTTCACGGTGCCCGCTTTTTATGATCAATTCCTACACGCATCAAAAGGGGAAAAACCGAAAATACGAGCGGATAAATGCAAAGGCTGTACAGTCTGTATAAAAAAATGCCCCGCCAATGCCATCGTAGGCGAACGGAAAATGCCGCACAAAATTGTCGCCGAAAAGTGTACCGGCTGCGGAGAATGTGCAAAAGTGTGTAAGTTTGATGCCGTCATTGAACCCATCATCACTGAATCCCCCTCGCAAGAACAGGTTGCCGATAGTTTCAAGCAACACTATGAACTCACCTGCGCTCCCAAAGACCAAATTGCCGTTGTCCGAATCGGAATCGGTTCTTGCTGCACGATGCGAAACTGCGCACTCGTCCTGAACGAAGTCATCAAAACTATCCGCGAATGGGGACTCGATATCCAAGTCGATGCGACGGGTTGCACCGGGATGTGCAGCCACACTCCGATTCTGCAAACGATTAACAGACAGGGCGTTTCGACGTTTTACGCCAACGTTCGGGAAGAAGATGTTTCTCCCATTTTGCTAAAAAATTATAAACCGAAAAATGTTTTTGTACGTGCCGGTCGTTCTATTGGACGTTGTTTAGAGACGCTTTGGTGCGGTGATTGTGCGGATTCATCCTCAGAACAAACCTTGAGTGTCATTACGGAATCTCGTCAGGCGTTCCTGAAATATCAACATCCCATCGCAACGAAAGACAGCGGCTTATTCAATCCCAACAGGTTGAGTGATTACCGCAGCCGCGGGGGCTTCGAGGCACTGCGGCGCGTCTTGGAGAGCATGACTCCGCCGGAAATTATTGAGAGAGTGAAACAATCCGGTCTTCGTAATCGCGGCGGAGAAACTTCCTTCACGCATAGACATTGGTCGGAATCGGCAAATGTTGACAGCACCACGAAATGTGTTGTGTGTCAGGGCGGAGAGACGGTCAAGGATCGGGTGTTATTGGAATCGTTTCCTTTCCGCATCATCGAAGGCATGACGATTGCGGCGAGAGCGGTCGGTGCATCGCAGGGAGTGTTGTACATCAGCACGAAATATCCGCTTGCCGTTGAGCGGATCCATTGGGCATTGGATTCGTGCTACGAAGATCGCCTACTCGGAAAGAATATTCTCGGTTCCGGTTTTTCGTTTGACGTGTCCCTCCAAAGGGAGTCGGATTCCATAGCGCAACCGGCACTGACTCACGATGTCGAAACATTGGCGTTGATACCGCCCCTTCTGATTTCGGAAGAGGGATTGTCCCATTTTGTCCGACTCGGCACAGAAAACTGCCGGGGAACAAAGGTCTTTTACCTGACAGGAAAAATCCAGCGCGGCGGACTGATCGAAGTTCCGATGGAGGTTACGATACGCCGGATCGTCGAAGAAATCGGCGGCATCCCGTTAGCCGATCCGCCTGCGGAGCGTCGAACGTTCAAGGCGGTCTTGATCGGCGGTGCCGCAGGCGGATGCGTACCGGAATACTTAGCGGATATGCCGGTGGACTTTGAATCGCTGACGCTATTCGGAGCAACCGTGGGGTGCGGCGGGCTCGTCGTCTTGGATGACCGCGATTGCATGGTGGATATTGCCCAATCTTTTATGAAATTTACACTGGAGCAATCGTGCAGCGAGTGTACCGTCTGTCGGTCGGAGTCTCCGAAGATGCTCGACATTTTGAGCCGCCTTTGCAAGGGTCAAGGCACGTCGGAAGATTTAACAACACTGGAAACATTGGCGAATCAAGTCAAGCCGGAAGGCATTTGCGGGCTAGGCAGGGCGGCACCGAACTCGGTGTTGTATTCGTTGCGGTACTTCCGCAGCGAGTACGAGGCGCACGTCCGCGGTGAATGTCCGGCGGGCAAATGTTCGGCACTCATTGAGTATCGGATCAGCGAAAGGTGCAATGGTTGTTCGATTTGTGTTCAGCATTGTCCGGTTTCGGCGATCTCGGCGATGCCGTATCGTCGGCACAAGATTGACGTTTCGGCGTGTACCAAGTGTGATGCCTGTCGTCAACACTGTCCGCATAATGCTGTTGAGGTCGTGTCCACTGTTTTATCCCGATAATCTGGTAAATCCTGTCTAAAAACTTCGTTCAATTTCGACAGGATTTGACTCTGTATCACGCAGACGGCACAAATCCATCCCTTGCGACCTTTGCGGGCTTTTTATAGTGTTTCACGCCGTTGTACACGATTGCACACACCGGAATACGCTATAAAATAAGTATTTTGTAAAAATCCAGTCTATCTAGTTCAATGCCATTCCTTGCCAGTTCGCATGGGATTTCGCATGGCTATTCCTCGGCAGCCTTTTGGAAATCCTCGTCCGTCAGCCAC